>JACLAC010018470.1_pt1 | contig 46900 bp, 40 predicted proteins | sample 8027881 | NCBI WGS metagenome assembly JACLAC01 (sample SAMN15725517, study PRJNA655200) | protist metagenome | isolation source: fluorescence activated cell sorting (FACS) single amplified genomes of... | place: Spain: Blaines Bay Microbial Observatory, Mediterranean Sea | collected 2016-01-19 | reverse complement strand
ACAGAAAAACCACCAGGCCGGAATTCAAATGAGACAGAGAAAATGTTAGAGGCTGCAATTAGTAATGATGTATACTGCATGACAGCTTTTCAGCGCCGATTTTCTGCTGTAACTCAAGAAGCAGTCCGGTTGGCTTCGGAACACTCAGAACCAACACACGTTATTGGGACTTTCAACAAATGTATGGTTGACTATCCCAAATCATCTCTTGAGGGCGGACATGGACAAACTACACTCTGGGATGATGTCTGTCATGTTGTTGATTTGGTTCGATTTTTAGCTGGATTGAGTGAAGTCGTAGAAGTGACATCTTACCAAGATGTACATGGTTCAGCAAATAGGCTTAATAAAGGTGGAGGTCGAAATTGCTATACAAGCATGATTCGTTTTGCTAATAAATGCGTAGGCACAGTTTTTGGCAACCGCTCTTCAGGTGGGCGAGTACTACGCTCTGAGCTGCATGCGGTTGGGTTGGGGTGTTATATGCAAATCCCAGAGCAAATCGATATTTGTCGAGACAACAACCCTATGCAGACGATTAGAGGATACGAACTTACAAATAGCTCTATTAATGATCAACCAGCGTACGAAGGGATTTTGGCTTTACACCAGCACTTTATTGATTGTATTAAAAACGGTCAAGTGCCATCTAGCGATTTAAGAGATGTGATCAAAACGGTCAAGTTAGTTGACCAACTTGAAGGTGTATCCTAGGATTTCATGCTTGAATAATGAAATATTTCGGTGTAGCTAATGCAAAATTAGAACTGGTGGCAGTTATAGCCTATTCCACTGATAACCAACGCTGTCTAAAAATGCTTTAGCAATAATCAGGTGACCTGTGGGGTTGGGGTGTACACGATCCCCGCATAGAGATTGGGTCGGTTGGTGAATAAGATAATGATCAAATGCGCTCTGGACATCAACAAAGATAGAGGTTTGTTCTTCAGCAATTTGACGTACCACTTGGCTATACTGATCCATCATTGCTCGCATCGGGTCTTCTTTGTTAGCCTCAATGTAAAATGGTGTCATCAACACTAATCCCTTCAATGTGGTCTTAGTTCGTTTGACTAAAAAGCGCAATGTTTCTTTGTATTCAGTTAGACCAATCTGCTTCGGTGCCTGAGCGTCGTCGAATTGCCGCCATACGTCATTGATGCCAATCATAATAGATAACCAATCTGGCTGTAGTTCTATGACATCGTTTTCCCAGCGTTCTTTCAGGTCACAAACTCGATTTCCACTAATCCCTGTATTTAGCACCCTAATAGGTTGACGTGGTCGAGTTCCGTTAAGAATTGCATTAATCTGGCTTACGTATCCATTACCTAACCCACTTTTCTCTCCTATGGGTCTCGATCGTCCACAGTCAGTTATAGAATCCCCAATAAATAGCAAAGTATTATTTTTTTCTAGTTTCAATTTCTCACTCCTTTACATGAATACATTCGGTATTAGGCCTAACTCTTTCGTATTTTAATAAATTATGTTTTCAACTGTCAAAATTATTGGTCTCAATACTTACTCAACAAAAGATAAGAATGTAACAGGTTCGAAAGCAATCAACAGTAGCCCAGGGATGTAGGTCTTTGGTTAATGCTCATGTACTCCGTTCATCAATTATGATATAATGTGTGTGTGGGCGTTTCTTTTTGCTTAAATGTAAACCATAAGGAGAATCAACTATGCGGTGTGTAGCCCTTTTGTTAGCTGCTTTCTTATTTTGTACGTCTGTATTTTCACAAACTACTGTTTATATTGACCCCGCCGAAGTTACTATCATGGCTGTTGGAAAGACAGTCGAGTGTAGCATCAGTATCTCAGGAGCGGAAAATGTTTTAGCTTATCAGTTCAAATTGATTTTTGATGAAACTGCTGTTAAATTTATCAGTCTTGAAAACGCAAATTTCCTCCCGGCTCAGTCTTTTGCAGTACCGGCTAAAACAGAAGTGCTAGGCGAAGTTTTATTCGGAGCGACTTCTCTCGGAAATGCCTCAGAACAGGCGACCGGAACTCTAGCAATTGCTACTTTTGAGATTCTGGCAAAGCAGGACTCAGCTATTAATCTGTCTGAAGTCAAGCTTTCAGATCCTGAAGCAAATAACATTCCAACCAAAGCAATTGGTATGAAGTTATTAACAGAAAAAATTTCTGTTGTCACGGAACACAAAAAAGGTGAACAAGTACTGACCTTCAAAGCCGAAATCAGAGCGAATGGGGAACCGGTAAAAGGCTTGGCCGATGTATGGAAAAATGAACAGGGAATTCAAGCTGAAAAAGGACAATTTATCGAATACCAATCGAAGTTTGCTACTCCTAACCCATACAAAGTTGGTGGGGTTTACGTAATTACAGAAGACGGTGATATTTTGGAACCCAGTAACGAAGTTCAACAAATGCGGTTAATTGAAAATGATGGCTGGGTGCATAGAAAACTACCACTTGATTCAATTGCGGGCAAAACGATCTCTGCTATTTCAATAGGTACAGATGCTAATAGTGGTCAACGAGGATTGTTTGTTCTTCTTGTGGATAATATCCAATTAACCAATGGAAACAGCCAAATTGTGTCAATCTGGAATTCTCAAAGTAGCTCTCTACCTAAATTGAGAGGAGAAACTGTTGGCCTAGAAAACGTAGCATTTCAGGTAGGAACAGACGAGGTTGCAGTAGCTCCCAGAGGAAAAATTACGACCACCTGGAGCAACGTCAAGATTTCTCGCTAGATACATCCTATTCCTACTTAATGCTCATGTAGGAACTACGACTTATACGAAATTTAGTGCCACCGATGGGATAAATATGCGGACAAGGATTGATCAAACGGTGTAGTAGTTTCAATCTGGAAGTAGTCGATCATATTATTACCAAACCCCCGTTCATAGCTCTGGATACAGGAATGAAGCTGTGTTAGGTAACTTTCCCTTAGGCTTTCAGCTTGGGTGGTGACTCGGGCACCAGTTTCCATATCTTCGAAAGAAATTGTCCCTCGAAAGGGGAAATTTTTCTCTGCATGGTCAAGCAGATGAAATACAATTACTTCGTGTTTCCGATACCGGAAGAGTTTCAAAGCAGATAATACTTCGTCGGGCCGATCAAGTAAGTCAGAAATAACTATAACCAGCCCCCGTCTTTCGATTCGTTTCGCTAGATCTGCTAAAACTTGGCTCAAGTTAGTCTCATTCCCTGCAACCGTATCTTGTAGTTTCGACACGACTGCTTGTAGATGAGTAGATATACTACGTGGAGGAATGTAATCCCGGATCTTTTGGTCAAATGTTACTAACCCAACAGAGTCTCTTTGCTGTAACATTAGATAAGTTAACGCGGCAGCTAGGCAACACCCGTACCTCAATTTAGTCACACTACTATCGTTAAATTTGTATGCCATTGACCGACTAGCATCCAAAACTAGGTACACACGTAAATTGGTTTCCTCTTCAAATTTCTTGATGTAGTACCTGTCAGATTTGCCAAATACTTTCCAATCAATGTGTCGAATTTCATCACCAGGCATATATTGACGATGTTCTGAAAACTCTACATTGAACCCTTGGTGTGGGCTCCTGTGTAAACCCGTTACAAAACCCTCTACTACCAATCGAGCGATAAGTTCTAAGTTACCTAGTTGTGACAATGCAAGTGGATCTAAGTAGTCGTGAGTAGTTTGCATGTTGTGTTACCCTAAGGTTATCACTAATCCTGTGGTTTATTTTTCATAGGAACGAAACGTACGCTGCCACAGAATTTCTGGTTAATACCTGTTTCCAATTTAGTGACCATCACAAGTTCTTGCTTGTTCACTCCTAACGGTAAAATCATTTTCCCACCAATCTTCAGTTGTTCAATCAATTGAGGAGGAATCGTAGGTGGGGCAGCAGTAACAATGATTCGGTCAAATGGTGCACGACCAACCCAACCTCGGTAACCATTCCCAACTTTCCAAGCGATATTTTTATACCCTAAACGAGTCAATCTGTCCCAAGCTTGTTGTGCCAGTTGATCGATAAGTTCGATTGTATAAACTTGATTAACAATTTGAGCTAGTATAGCAGTTTGATACCCACAACCAGTGCCAATCTCTAAAACTCTGTCGTGGACTTGTAAATCCAACAGGGAAGTCATCAAAGCTACTATATAAGGTTGTGATATAGTTTGATCAAAACCAATTGGCATAGCTCGATCTTCATACGCTTCGTCGATCCGGCTACTAGGAACAAACTTATGTCGAGCTACTTTTTGCATAGCTGATAATACAATTTCCGATTGAATGCCGCGCAAATGGATTTGTTTATCAACCATTCTTGTCCGCTGCTTTTGAAAAATTTGATTATCTGTCATTTTATATTAAAGAACGAATTTGTATTAAAATCAGTCAGTTTTTAGCTGGTAAGGAGTTAAAAACCAAAGTCGATTTTGTAGCATCGATACCAGTAGCGGTTGCCATCTATTTTGCCTCATGTTTAACCCACCTGTAATCCAAGATTGAAAAAACGAAGTCTTGGATGAAAATCTTTGAATATCTGTTTGATTAGGATCAAGACCTGCTAGTTGCTGCGCGGCCAGAATAGCATCTGCTTCACAACCTAATTGATCAACCAACCCATTATCAAGTGCTTGACGACCCGACCAAATTCTTCCTCTGGATACCTGATCCACTCGATCCACTGATAAATTTCGACCGTCAGCTACTTTTTGAACGAAGTCTTTGTATATCTCTTGCATATCGATTTGAAGCTTTTCTTGCTGTCTTTGAGTTGATTTATGATGAATGCTCCAAAGATCGGCGTTTTTACCTCGTTTTATAATTTTGTGGTTAATACTTAATTTCTGGTAAAGATCCTTGATGACTGGTTTCATACCAAAAACACCAATTGAACCAGTAATTGTTGCTGGGTTAGCGAAAATTCGGTCTGCAGGAGCCGCAATGTAATAGCCACCAGAAGCTGCAGTACTAGCCATGGATACTATTAGTGGTTTAACTTTTTTTAAACGGACAAGGGCCTGCCAAATAATATCCGCAGCTAAAACCATCCCACCACCACTATCCACACGTAAGACAACAGCCTTAACTGCATCATCATCAGTAGCTGATTGTATCGATTGGGCTATTGTGTCTGCACCCATAATAGATGGACCGAAAAACGAATTGACACTTTTTCCAGTCACCATGTTACCAATGGCCTCGATAACAACAATTTTAGGTTTGGGCGTTTGCCAATTATATTCTAATCGATCCAGGGCTGTATAATCTGTTAATCGCTTACCATCGAATACGTTTTCCAATTGTTGACGAGTAACAATCCTGTCAGCGACCCGGTTTCTTACAGCTCTCCTAGCAGTATAAGGTCCATCGTCTATCATCAATTTGACTTGTTTTATTGATTGTCCACGGTCTTGAGCTATATCCTGTGTCATCTGACTATATAAGTCATCTAAAACATTTGTCAATGATTCTCGATGAGATTCAGTCATTTCAGTTTTCGTGAATGAATCTGGGGCATTTTTATACTGGCCTACACTAATGGCTTCAATCTCAATCCCAAATTGTTCTAAAAAGTCATGATAAAAAGAAACTTCAAAACGAATTCCGACTAGATTAATCAAACTGGAAGGGTGAACCAGTATTTCGTTACAGGCACTTGCAAGCAGATAGTCTCCTGTTGAGCACTGGCCTTCCAAATAAGCGTATACTTTTTTACCTCGTTGACGAAAATTAGCAATTTTTTGTCGTAGTTCTTGTACTTTAGCCAGCCCGAGACCGGTTGGTTCAAAACGTATTATGGCGCCTTTAACCCATGGGTCTTGATTAGAGGATTCCAATACCGTTTCGATTTCGTTAGCATTTAGATCAAGGTAAAAGCTACGGCGAACAGGTTTAGTTTTATGTGCATGCGTAATATTGATGAAACCAATATTATTAGGCTCAGACTTCTTACCAGTTAGGATGGAGCGATATCCACCTATGCCAAATTGAGCGAAATTCAATTGAAATTGAATTTCATAGTTGTTGATTGTCCGTCCTGCTTTGAGAATAAGTGTATCAATCGGTCGAAGTTCCACCCCTAAAAATAGATGATCAGTCAGTTTGTAACCATCAGTGAAGACATTACCTACACCACGCCAGTCACAAGATAATGTCATGCGTGAAGTACTGGGACGAATAGCAATACCCACGTCCACAGCACGACCATAATTATTCGAAAATTGAGATGCGAATTGGTTCCTTCGGGTGAAATGAGTAGCTTGAGGGCGACGGTTCAAATCTCGTAGTACAAGACCAGCCGAAAAGAAATGACGACGATAGAGCATACCGAGAGACCAAACCCGATCGTGATTTTTACCGTCAGTTCTAGTCCAGCTATAGCTTGTACCGATTGAAATACCACTACGAAGTAAAGAACTAGTAGCAATAGTTAGTTGATGTCCTTTACTCATACCTTCTACCGCCAAACCTAAATTGTGTAGGCCGAGAAAATATGCACTTCGACTGTACTGATTCGGCCGAGAGTTCATAGTTCTTAAGTAATAAAAATCAATTGTGTGATTATGCCCCAAACCAGCTGGGTTGAAAAATGAGGCCAGAGCACCATCACTAGTAGCAACTGATGTTTCTGGCAACATAAACCCGATCTGTGGTTCAGCAAGAGTCGACAGAGATAAAATACAATAAACGAAAACTATTGAAAAAAAACTCTTTCTGCAATAAGAATAAGTCAAATCACAATACGTTGGTAGTATTTTCATTCTTTTCTCAGGCTTTAACCGAAACTATCTTACCACTCAATACGCTCAACTCCCAAATTTCTATTTCGATAATTGTGGAAATTACCTAGAGAGGAAAATCATAATTACTAATTAGTGGATGCACTTAATACATTTGATTGGCATAAAAAATCTGTCTCAAGGAATAAAGGTAACTTAGCTTCATGTACCGATGAATCTATTCTTTGGATACTTCAAATATGAACGTAACTTCTTCTTCATTCTCCAATTTTTCGCTATTCTTTTTTCGCTTTATTTGACATTTGTTCAGACTGATAAAAACTTATCGAAACCGTTTTTAGTGCGTTATTAAAAAATAATTAAATCTTACTTGATTTGGTCCATGACTTGTGTGATGTATCAATTCGAAACAGTGTAGACAAATTTTGCAATTAAATTATGAATTTAGTTCATCTAGTTTACCGTGTCCTCCACCCCCGGGAGTCTCGATTTGGAAAATATCATTAGGTCTTGCTACCAAGCTGAATTTACCTCCCAAGCTGATTTTTTGATCTGAACGAATCAATGTGTTTTTTCCAATTTTACCGGCGGTACCGCCCTGTAAGCCATATGGTGCAGTTTTGCGTCGTTCAGATAACATTGTTACTTCAGCCGTTATCAATAAACGGAATACGCGGATGATCCCATCACCACCGTATTTTCTACCAGTTCCTCCACTACCTCGACGAATAGCATACTTATCAATCTGAAAAGGATACGTTGTTTCTATAGCTTCAACTGGTGTGTTTAGAGTATTAGTCATATGAGTTTGAATAGCTGAGATACCATCTTTATAGTAGCGAGCTCCCATTCCCCCACCGATTGTCTCATAATAAGCAAAATCTTTTTCATTTTTAAGTCCACCAATCGTTAAGTTATTCATTGTTCCTGAACTTGCGGCTGGAATTGTTTGAGGACTAGCCTCAGAAAGAGCACGTAGTAATACGTCCACTATCCTTTGTGAAGTCTCCACATTTCCACCAGCAACAGCTGCTGGGAATTGAGCGTTGACTACACTCCTAGTTGGAACAATGATTTTAATAGGTCTTAGACAACCTGAATTGGTAGGGATTTCATCTGTAATTAAAGACCTAAAAACATAAAAAATGGCTGATAAAGTTATAGAATAAACCGCATTTACACTACCTTCTACCTGCGGAGAGCTACCAGAAAAATCTACTGTTGCTGAGTCATTGGTAATAGTAATCGCAGCCTGAATTGGTACTGGAGTATCAGAAAGACCGTCATTGTCCAAAAAGTCAGTCGCTACATAATGACCATCGGGAATTTCTATTAACCTTTGCCTCATAACCCTTTCACTATAATCCTGTAGTTTAGACATATATTGGTTAACATCTTTTAGTCCGTACTTAATGGTCATTTCTGTTAATCTTTTTTGACCAATGTGGTTAGCCGCTATTTGAGCATCTAAATCACCTTTTCGTTCTACTGGTGTCCTAACATTAGCTAAAATCATAGATAATATATCGGTATTCACATTACCTGAATCAATCAGCTTAACTGGTGGAATACGAATGCCTTCTTGTACAATATGACGAGAAATAGGCATTGAACCTGGGGTCATACCACCCACGTCAGAGTGATGTGCTCGGTTAGCAACGAAAAAGGATAAACTATCACCAATGTATACGGGTGAAACTAATGTGAAATCAGGAAGGTGTGTCCCACCTGCGTATGGATCATTGATTAAAATAGAGTCACCTTCTGCTATTTCAAAGTGTTCAATAGCACTTTGAACAGAAAGAGGCATTGCTCCTAAATGGACAGGAATATGTGCGGCTTGAGCTACCATATTTCCATTGCTATCGAAAACAGCACAAGAGAAGTCTCTACGTTCTTTTATATTTGATGAAAATGCAGACCGGCAGAGGGCTCCTCCCATCTCTTCAGAAATAGAAGACAGCAAGTTTCGGTATAGCTCTAAACGAATAGGATCAAAACTGGAATACAACGTGTTTTGTGATTTCGATCTGAGGTTTTTTAGTCGCTATTTTGGGTGAAATTTCCGTCCTGATATGGTGTCCTAGTTGATATTTTTTGTTGAATATTTTAGCGGAGATTCTCGCGTCAATTGCACTCGCAACATGGTTCAATATCAGTAAACCTAAGACTGTTCTGGCTCTTTCGTATATGAGATTGGAATCTTTTCGTGCCTGAAGAGCAATTACTCTAGTTGGCGAATCAGCCTTATCTTTTCGGTTTTGGGTTTTAAACTCTTTTCGATCTTCCCAGTACCATTTGCCAATTCGGGGGTGTGAAGGCTCACCACTTGATTCATTGTAGACGTTGTACCAATTATCATACATGGTAGCATGTTCAAAATCTTCCATGTTCCACTGATCAAATTTAGTCGGACCATCGAATGCGACTCCATCCTTAACACCTTGAACATAATCAGATTTCAATTGTCGAGCTTGACGATGAATGATCACATATGATACCAACAACGCAACTTCTGCTCCTAGCCAGGCATAACCACGCTTAGATTCAGTATACACCTGTCCTGTGCCTGGCAAAATTAAAGATTGTATAAATGCTCGATTAACGTCTTTATCTTCCGGGGAAGCTTGTTGGAAATTAACGAGTTGTACTGATGAAGTCGGAGATAATGAATTGCGTACTAAAAAAGGTGAGCTTGGTTCAGCGGATTCAGTAGAGACGATCATTGCCAGCCAGAACAGTAGTAGGAGTATGTATTTCATGAGATTGAATTATGATCCTAGTCGAAGATTAGTCTCAAGGCAAACACGTTAAGCCTCTTATTGTTGGGTCCTCCGCCTGGTACTTGAGCGAAATCTAATTGGCCGAAGTAGACCCTAGCACCAAAGCCATAAGTTAGATAGTCCGTAAACTCGGGAAATGTAGGCATCCCAGGGTCTTTTTTGTAACCTGCTCGTAGGTAGAGAATTTTACCTAGCGTATATTCGAGACCAATGCTTTTTTGTAAATGCTTCCAACGAAAGGCGTGCAGACCAACTCCACGATCGGCCATCAACTGGTCGCGTGTCATATCCGGGTTGTTTTCCAAATAGACCTTAACACCTTCTTCGTCATCTTCCTGTATTTTGTCAATAGCAGCAGTTAGATCTGTAATTAAACTAACGTAATGGTGCTTCACATCTAATAAAGTAACTAAAGTTCCAATACGCAAGGCTCGGGGCAATGGATCACTTTGATTTTCATCTTTAAACTTTATTCGTGTACCCCAATTTTGTAAAGCTACTCCAAATCTGACAGGAACGAATAATTCTCGAATATCGTATTGTATGCCAAAATCAACGGCGTAAGCTCTTCCACCATACTGAGCGAGTCGTTGGCGAATAATTTTCCCACTGATACCAGCCGCTAAATTTTTGGTTAATTTATCGGCATAGGATGCTGTTAAAACCCAGTTGGTACCAAGATCTTCTTCTCTAATGACTTCTGGTGAGTTAGTAGTAACAGCAATTTTCCCCTGCCCCTGTACTTGCAACGTGCCTGCGACAGTCCCAAGACCATCGAGATGAGTCGCACCAGCAAAAAAAGCGTAGTATAGCCCCTCACTAGCATCTCCAAAAAGCTGACTGTAATCTTTATAAGACAGTGTAGTTTGTAATTTCGATATGCCGTTTAGCCCACTTGGATTCCACAGAGGTGCAGTTACGTCCCCGTTTATGGCGGAAAATGCATCTCCTAAAGAGGCTGCACGAGTACCACCCCCTAAATTGAGGATTTGTGCTCCAGTCCGGCCCGCACCAGCTTGCACTACTTCTGTTGCAGGCCCCAATACTGATAAGACAAGAGTCAGAGTGAATAGTAACTTAGTTGAACGAAAAAAAACAAAAGAGTCCATCATACAACTGTACGTCTCCTACGGCCACGATTCGGCCATTTCTGATTAGTCATCAGAAAAAAATTCAAAATTCGATCAAGACACAAGGACAAACTAACTCGTAAATCAACTTGGCACGAAACGCAATTACCCTCGGTCTAGTTTACCTGTTGTCGTCTAATGGTGCAGGAAAGGATGTTTTTCGTAAAGGTAACCACTGGGATTAAGCGGAGGTAGGACTTCATTTTTCACAGGTTTGACGGTTTACAGGTAAGCCTAAATGGCTTTCAAATCAGTTTCACTCAGATTTCTGTAATAACGGGCATACATAGGTGGGAGAATCTGGCGACTCCTAGTATCTCCTAGACAATCTCCTTTTTGCATAGCTTCGATAAAAATAGTATCGCTCCAATTACTCATACCAGTTTATACATCGGGTGTTAAATTTGAAACGTAAACTGTACCAAACGGTAGAGCATAAGTCGTCATTGATGGAGCTATCACCATGAAAAGACGCCACGCCGCAATAAACTATTATCGTATTATTGAGATAGAGTATCAGACGGGTGTCCTGACGGATGACGAGTAGAGTCAGGTTCCGAACTAATACGAGAGGGAATGACTGTGGCCACAAGCGCCCACAGTCTATACTAAGTAGGTATAAAGACTTACCATATCCCCCTGGCTTTCTGCTTGCCTGATCCTGTAGAACAATCCAGCCAAAGCCTACAGCAATAAAAAACACGTCCAATAGCGTTTTTTGTTCATATTTATTCTAGTTAACTATTAGGTTCTGGTATAGTTCTTCGTTGTAACCAACGATCAGTTGGTCTCCGATTTGCAGTGTTGGCGATCTTAGTGTCCCACTTCTTCCTAAAATACTATCCAGTATTTGCTTATGTTCGTTGCGTAGATTGTCGAAGGTTAATATCTTTTTACCTTTTGCAACTTTGACTTTCTTCACTTGAACCAATAATCTCTCGACTTCTTCCTGGTCCAACTTTTCTTTGTTGGCATTTCCATAAGAAACAATTTCCACTTGCTCAAGCGCCGCCTGAGCTTTTTTACATGATGTTCAGCCACTCCGCCGATAAAACCAGTCTACTTTTATCATGATTAACCTATGTAAGTGATTGCTGAAAAGAATACTCTAGTAGATTACTAAACTCTACAACTTGTAGTTTTTGTAACCAATTAACTAGAGTAGATTGGGTTTTCTGTTCATCTGAATTGTTCGCTACCTGACACCAATCCACAAATTTAAAAGGATCCCAATCACTTGTGTTTTTGATTGTATACTCAATTTCGGACAGCACAGCAGGTTTATCATCAAATTCGGCTAATGTGTCGATAGCTTCTTGCCGCAACTGAGGAAAAATTGGATGATCGCCTACTCGACCGAACCAGTATTTAGAATTACTATAGTCGGGTTCTCTTCTATGCATGATAGCATGCCAGTAACTACCAGTCCGGGTTTCGATATGCTGAGAAATATCATGTGATGCATCTAGCGCGTCGGCCCAGAGTAGTAAGCCACTCTGAACACATTTGCCAAAATCATTGTTGCTAACAGAGAGCCCTTCAAATAAATCGCTTAGAGAAACATTCTGGATTAGGCCAACAATCTGTTGATCCCAAACTGAGTCAGTTTCTAAGCAGGGCAAGGGGTTTCTACCTCTTAACAGATCAACGATTTCTTGTATCCGAACTGTATATTCTTGGTACATAACATTCCTTCAGTCAGTTAATTCTGTTGTGTCACTTTGTGTTTAACAAGATAGTATGGGATATGCCAGAGAAGAATTTTATCAAAGCCATTATTAACTGTCAATAGCAAAGGATAAACCTACAGATCAATGAAGAACAATTTACACGCGTAGCTAACGTCTGTTCTGATTAACGAAACCTTGGCTATCCGAAATATTCAACTCCAAATTTCGGAATATTGTGCTCCTTAATTCTTTTTCACAGTTTTTTCCGTTTCTGAAGTCTCAACTTTATTGTCAATATTCACCAACTAGATTAAATACTCCAACTGTAACCACCTGAAATTTTCCTGACTATTGACACCTACATTTAATCTAATGCTTTGGTACTCTGTAAGCTTCATCAATTTTCCAGATTGAGGTAAAAAGCTCTAAATGCTGTGTTATAATTCAGGTGCTCTAACTAGGTTTTATCTGTAGACTTATTCAAGTGTCTAGTTCGCTAACCAGTCATAAATCTTAGGATAAACTATTTTGAAAAAAGCTTACTTCACAAAATAAATTTAAAAAAAGCAAACGACGGAGATTAAATATGAAAAACTATCGGTATGTGGTGTTATTTCTTACTTGTATCTTAGTAAGTCTAGGATTAGGTTTACCTCAAGGGATCTACCAGGAGGTTCATGCTCATTGCCAAATTCCCTGTGGAATTTACGATGATTACTCACGAGTTCAATCAATGTTGGAAGATGCTGATACTATAATTAAATCTACTAAATCTATTGAAGAATTATCTGGTCATTCTGATGCTCAATCGCTAAATCAAATCTCTCGTTGGGTAATGAATAAAGAAACTCATAGTCAGAATATTATCTCTACCATATCTGACTATTTTATGACTCAGAGAGTTAAGCCTACTCAGGAAGACTATACCGAACGACTTGTTAAGCATCATAAGGTTATCTTGGCTGCTATGAAAGCTAAGCAAAACGCTGATAAAGAGCATGCAACAGCTTTGAAACAGAGTATCGAAGCCTTAGCTACGTATTACCCGGAAGCTGAAAAGTAGGTTTTTCCGCTTAAGGCAGACGTGAAATCACGTGAATTTTTACCAGTGAAAATCAACTAACTTCGTTTCGAAAATCTAAGCTTTTTACCAAATTTCATATCATAGACAGGTATCGATTATTAGCGGTTGGAAGTTAAGTTGAAATATCTATTAGTTGTAACTCTATTCTGGTAACAGCATAGACTTTCACTTCAAGTTAGAAAACTTTTTAATGGCAACCAGTGGGTGTTGGCAAAAAGAAAGCTGACAGGGTGAGTTAACTAGCTCTCCTTTTGTCAACGTCCGTCTCGGCTGGGTCAAAGATTTTTTAAGGAATTGAATTCTAAATCTTGGCAACCTAACAATTAATCCCCACTAGGTTATTTACTTTTAACAAGAACTAATTCAAGTTCAATCGTATGGGCTTGGTTAACCTTTTTACTAGGCTAATGCTCTTTATCTTACTGTTTGGTTCGGTGTTCTTAATCACTGCCTATGATATAGACGATCACGACAATCATGATGATGGAAAAACATAAACAAGTTCTCGTGCCAACTCAATCTAAGCCCTTTGCGGCTTCAGGCTTTGGTTGAATGTGCTTAAAACTCGGTACAACAGAGAATCAGCCGACTTCAATAATAATTTTCTTAGCCGATCCGAATTGTTGTAAAGGGCCGACTTAATGCTGATTGAGACTCTCAGTCTGGGTCGTTAATCGAGTGGTAAGTAATGTAAATTAAAAAAGTAGTACAAAGCGAAGACGAATAACCACATCCAACCTCAAAAATAACCTTTTACACGCTGAAAAAAATTCACAAAATTTGCCGATACTATTCGGTGCGAGAGAAAGTAAATACCCTGTTAGGGATAGATTCAAGCGACTGATAAAAACGATTCAAAATAGTTCAGCTGTACTCGTCGAACAGTTATTGCAGAGGACTCGTAACTCCAATTGCGAATTTGTAAGAGTATAACCCGCCTTACTAACCAGTTTGCTCAACTCATCAATAACACTTTTAGAAATTGAGATTTCTTGCTCGTCTTTGCACCCACCACATGCGATTTCTTTGGTGGCTTGGCATTCGCCACAAATTAAAAATTGTGGGATCTCGTGGTTGTGCCCACAGGTAATATGGGAACAAGCGACGTATTTATTGGTTGAACTCAGTTTGTGTACTAAATTTTCCGCTTCGAGGAATTCCAAAATTCGGTATACAGACATTGCTAGGATGGACTTTTCATCAGCCTGATTGATGACATCGGTGATTTCATAAGCTGATAAAGGTATTTTGGAAACTAGCAAGGCTTCCAAAACGCCTCTGCGCTTTTCGGTCAAACGTGTACCCGAACTTTTGCAAAGGTGCCTTGCTTTGTCAATCACACGATTTAATTGTTGTTTATTCACATGAAGTGCCTTTCGGAAGTGTGTTGTTGATAGTCAATTTAAATCATTATGATATAACATATCATTTGCTGTCAACCACTATCTACTACTTCGTCAAGGCTAATGTATAATTAATAAAAATAAAGGAACGCAATAATCATCAAACAGATCACTTTCAATACAACTGAAGTTTACTTATTTTTCGTATTACTCAGAATTGGCCTAAATCCTAAACAAAATAGACTTAAAACAATTATGCGTTTCACGCGAAACTCTAATACATTACAAATACGACAACATCACATAGCAAACCGTTTATGAATATTATCTGTCAATTGTCAGGATAGCTAAGAGACGTACTAAAAGTAGACAGATATGTTCATGGCGATAATGCTGTTTACTTTTTTGGCTCAAGATTTTTGTTTAGTCACAACGAGTCCAGATTCTCTGGCCTATAAATGCTAAACATACTTTTAGAGCCAATATTTTGTACATTGGCTCTTAGCAAATCTATTTCAATAGATGAGAGTAAAAGCTAAATCTAGTGACTTATCATCCAAGGCCTCATAGAGGGAAACATTTTCTTTCCATCAGCAGTATATATAACTTTAGACTTGCCTATGCTTTCACCAATGACATGTTTATCGTCGTTTTGTCGCCTATCCACGGTAGAAACTTCTGGTTCATTTTGAGCTTTCTCATTACGTTCTATTGCCTTAATACTCATACCTTCCTTGAGAGCTGAAACTACACGAGGCGACAAGGTCAGTATCCGAGGAGAGATTGCCCCACATTGGGGGCAATCTATAGGGTGTGCACTATCAGCTAAAGTAGCTAATTCTGAGAAGATTCCATGTTCTCTGCACTTATATTCATAGAGTGGCATAAATTACTCCTAATTAACTTTATTTTGGTTACTCAAGATCTGGTGCAAGAGGGACATCAACTAAGGAAGAGTCGACATGCATCTCTGGTCCATTTGGATTAATTTGAACGTCAAAATCAAATACATCAGTAGGTAGCCATAGTGTTGCACATGCATTAGGGATATCGACTACACCACTGATATGTCCCTGAACAGGTGCACAACCCAAAATAGCATAGGCCTGAGCTTCGCTGTAGCCAAACTTGGTCAAATAGCTAATGGCATTTAAACAAGCTTGACGATATGCGATATGAACATCCAAATAATGCTGTTTCCCATCTTCATCAACAGAAATACCCTCAAAAATCAGGTAATCATCATACTTGGGTACTATTGGACTGGGTTTAAAAATCGGATTTTTAACACCGTATTTTTCCATTCCATCTTTAATTAAGTTCACGCGCAGATGAAGCCAACCGGCCATTTCAATGGCACCACAGAATGTGATCTCACCATCACCTTGACTAAAATGTATGTCGCCCATAGAGAGGCCAGCACCATTTTGATAGACCGGAAAGTAAACCGTCGAGCCACGAGATAAATCTTTGATGTCACAGTTACCACCGTGCTCTCTTGGAGGAACTGTCCTTGCCGCCTCAGCTGCCGCAATCTCGGCTTCATCTGCTGGCATACGTCCCATATGTGCTACGCGTGCTTGCGGCAACGTTGCTAGTTCAGGAACACGATCAGGATCTGTATCGTATAATTCCTTTTCACGAGTATTCCACATGTCTAACATTTTTCTGTCTGGTAAACAGCCAATCAGCCCAGGATGCAAACAACCTGCAAACTCGACACCGGGTATATGTCGGGATTTGGTGAACATACCATTAAAGTCCCAAATAGATTTCTGCGCTTCAGGGAAATGCTCGGTTAAAAATCCACCGCCATTTTTTTTGCTGAAAAAACCGTTAAATCCCCAGCTAGACTCATAAAATGCACCAATATCCAGGATATCAACCTGTAGTAAATCACCAGGTTCAGCCCCCTCTATCTCTATGGGACCAGATAAGAAGTGAACCTGGCCGAGATCTACATCACGGACATCTTCAGCTGAGTCGTCATTCTTGATTTGCCCTCCAGTCCAATCATAACACTCAACCACGAAATCGTCACCTGGCTTAACGGTCGCTACCATTGGAATGTCAGGATGCCATCGATTATGGACATTTTCATTTTCGTAAGGACTCTGGTTTAGATCAACTCGAATAAGTGAAGTAGACTTGTTAGTTTCGGCCATATTAAAATCCTATAAATATAAAAACTAAACAGACACTATGGTTTATATTGATTCAAAATCGTATCAACGAAAACATACTAATTTCTCTGAGCACTATCTTTTTCTACTGTTTCAAATATACCGGAATAAAACCTGAAGTCCCCTTCAACAAAGATTGCGGCTGAATTTCCGTGTTCTCAGCCAAAATTCGACCACTATATCCGCAGGTGAGCTATTTGACAAAATCTGGTTTTTGTTTTTTTGCCTAATAACCTCATTTAAATTATCAATCTTAAACTTGTTAATCATACGGAAAGGAAACTTTTAATTTTTTCCGCGTCCACCTCCTTTCGATCACTAGAATGAACAATTGATCCACCTTCCATAACTACAAAACGATCACAAGCATCCAAAGTAAAAGACAGAACTTGTTCTGCTACGATAATAGAAATACCATGCATATCTCTGATCACTTTAAGTTTTTGGGCCATTTCCTTGATTATTGATGGTTGAATCCCCTCGGTTGGCTCATCCAAAAGTAAGACTTTTGGTTCTGTGACTAGAGCCCGAGCAATTGCTAATTGCTGTTGCTGACCGCCTGATAGATTTCCGCCTTTACGCTTTCCCATTTCGTCCAGTACTGGAAACAACTCATAGATATAGTCAGGAACCGCATCTAGATCTGTAGTATCCATTCCTATTTCAATGTTTTCCTTCACAGTCATACTGGGAAAAATCATCCTGCCTTGTGGTACATAGGCTAACCCTTGACGAACTCGCATGAAACTAGGGGACTCTGCCAATTCTTGCTCGCCGATTTTAATACTGGAGCCATCGCCACAATCTAAAATACCGATGACGGATTTGAACAATGTGGTCTTACCCATTCCGTTGCGGCCCATTACGGCTAGAATCTCTCCTTCACCAAGATCCAAGTCCAATCCGCCGATTACCGTGCTCTCACCATAACCGACTTTAAGGTTTTTTATGTGAAACATAATTAATTACTCTTAGTTTTGGTTAATTATCTAATCATTAATGCCCAAGGTAGACTTCTTGTACGACTGAATCGTTTTGAATTTCTTCCATTGTCCCTTCCATGATAATTTGCCCCAAGTGAAGCACGGTCACCTGATCTGCTATCTTGGCCACAAAATCCATATCGTGTTCGATAATCAGCACTGAGTGTTCATTGGAAACCTCGCGCAATAGCTTGGCTGTGGCATCACGTTCTTTGGCACTCATTCCAGCAACTGGTTCATCAAGCATTATTAAATCTGGACTTTGTACCAACAGCATACCTATCTCTAGCCACTGCTTCTGTCCATGGCTTAAAAGCTCAGCTTGAGAATCTAGCATCTCAATCAGAAATATCGCTTCAGCCACTTCATGAATACGATCTATTACTTCCTCTGATCTTTGAAAGGTCAACGAGCCCAACACTGTTCGTCCGCGGGGGTAAGAAATTTCAAGATTCTCAAAAACCGTCAAACTCTCGTAGATCGAAGGTGTTTGAAACTTTCGCCCGATTCCAGCACGAACGATCTCATGTTCACGCATTTCGGTAAGTTCTATATTTCTACCCTTTTTTTGTGCATATGGGTTGTAGCGGATACTTCCGGAGGTTGCAGGAGTCTTACCGCTGATTAGATCCAAAACTGTAGTTTTTCCAGCCCCATTAGGGCCGATAATTACTCTTAATTCTCCCTGGTCAATATAGAGAGTAAGGTCATCGACGGCTTTAAAGCCATCGAAACTAACTGTCAAATTCTCTATGGCCAGTACATAATCGGTGTCACTCGATCGCATTCGATCCTTCCTCTTCTAGTTGGCTAATAACCGATGCAGATTCGGATTCGGTTTTTTTTGTCAACTTAGAGATCCATCCTCTAATATTATTTTCATATAGTCCAGCTAAACCCCTAGGTAAGTAGAGAACAATAACGATGAATGTAGCGCCATATAAAAACAGCCACCACCCGGGATAGGCTTCCGAGAACGCAGTTTTAGCAGCATTAACTGCTAAAGCGCCGTAGACTGCACCAAGAAGGCTCTCTCGCCCACCAACAGCTGTAAAAATGACCATGTCGATAGATGGCTGAATACCAATCAAATTAGGAGACATAAATCCAACCTGCAAGGTGAATAATGCACCTCCAATTGAACTAAGTAGAGCAGCAAAGCAGAAAACGAAAATACGGAAAGACGTAATGTTATATCCCGTGAAACGAACACGCATTTCCTTATCACGTTGAGCAACTAAGACACGTCCCAGGCGAGTCGACAAAATATATCTACTGGCAAGAATACAAAAAAGAAGTAGAATCGCGCAGACGTAATATAGGCTTTTCTGCGCTGATTCAGGTCGTATGTCCCAGCCTAGGAGAGTTTTCAAGTCAGTAATACCATTGATCCCTCCAAAGTAACCTTGGTTGCCTACGATGAAATACCAAAGGCAGGCGACCATTGACTGAGTAAGAATGGCAAAAACCACACTTGTAACACGTCCCTTGAAGTAAAAGAAACTCAATATAAAGGCCATTAGTACGGGTAGAATCAAGATCAGAGCCATAGTTAGGGCTAAGTTCTTGAACGGGTACCAAAACCAAGGTAATTCGGTAACCTGGTTCCAGTCCATGAAGTCTGGAATTCCCGGTGTAGTTTGAATGGAGGTGCTTTCTGGATCAGAGGCTTCGAGTTTTAGAAACATGGCCATACAATATCCACCAATTCCGAAGAATAACCCCTGACCAAGGCTGAGAATACCAGAATTCCCCCAGCACATTACAAGACCAATTGCTACGAAAGCGTAACACAGGTATTTACCAGTCAGATTCAGTCGAAAAACATTAAGTGAGACTGGAAGAACAACCAAAAGTATAATGGCCAAGATGATGAAGGCTACTAAACCTTCTTTGTTTTTAAAAAGTCGATCGTAAAGATTCATAATTGACTAATAATAGATAATAATAATATTGGTTTATGAGCGAATTCTTTCCGAAAAAAGCCCACGGGTGAATTTCATCAAAACAGCGAATATAATGATGTAGAGCCAGACCTTGGCGATTGAACCAGTCATGAAAAATTCCAAGATAGATGAAAGCAACGCAAGGAAACCACCAGATATGAAGAGTCCCAACAAACTGCCCAATCCTCCTACAACTAGAACCAAAAACGAATCAACAATATAGTTAGTACCGGCTGACGGAGAGGTGGAGGCTATGGTTGTAAAAAAAGCACCAGCAATCCCAGAAATCCCACAAGCAATCCCAAAAGTAACACGATCAGTCATCTTGGTATTGATTCCCAAGGCGCCAGTCATTTGACGATTTTGTGTTGTGGCTCTCATCCGCAGCCCCATACGCGACCTTTGTGTGTAGGCAATTAAACCAACGGTTAGTAGAACAGTGAGAAAAAGTAGAACGAGCCCACTGATCGGAATTTCGATCATATCGGTAATGGCCCATGATCCCAGAAGCCATTCTGGCAAATCTGCGCTTCTCTCACGTGCACCAATAAAAGTTCTGAAAGACTGTTGCATTATCAGGCTCAATCCCCATGTTGCAAGTAAGGTGTCAAGAGGTCTTTGATAAAGACGACTGATCAAGATCCATTCAACCAAATACCCAACACCAAAAGCGATGATGAAGGATAACGGAATTGCCAGGATGACATAGTAGGTGGTTAAAAAAGGAGCATTCTTTGTCACAAACTCGGAAAATAGACACATGGTATATGAGCCAAGAACCAAGAATTCGGCATGAGCCATGTTGATAACACCCATTTGACCAAAAATTATATAGAGGCCAAGGCCCATGAGAACATAAATGCAAAGCAGGCTAACTCCGCTAAACCCTTGCATGGCCACAATCGCGTAAATTTCTGCTGCTGTATAATCACCCATTTAATATTCCTTTATCTATTGCTAAACCATCCCCAAACACTACGATGTTATTCATGGGATCCACCACGCTGGCACATTTGAGCAGTAAATCCCACGAATACTATCAAAACAATAGATTAACCGATTGTTTACTGGTATCCCTCTGGGAATGGGTCGGGCTCAATTAAGTCTTCGGAAATCGCCATTACATCAAACTGACCATCTTTTCTAATCTTTCCGATTTTTGCTCGACTATACAGATGTTGGTTAGTTTCATGTACACGTACATATCCTTCCGGAGCGTCCGGCAATTCAATGTCGGGATGAGCAGCATGCACTTTGTCTATGTCAAAGCTTCCTGCTTTTTCAACTGCAGCTTTCCAAATCCAAGGTCCAAGATATGCTGCCTGAGTAACGTCTCCGATTACAGAATCGTCGCCCCACATTTCCTTAAATGCTTTTACGAAGGCCTGATTATTGGGATTTTCCTGAGATTGAAAATACTTCATGCAAGCATAGAAACCTACAGCATTTTCACCTCCGATACCTAGCAATTCATCCTCAGTCGTCGAAATAGTAAGCAAATTATATTTTTTGGAAGTTATTCCAGCTGCTTTAAGTTGCTTGTACCATGCGACGTTACTTCCACCCACGACTATACTGTAGATCAAATCAGGTTTCTTTAATTTGACTTTATTGATCAAAGAACGGAAATTAGTATGACCAAGGGGATAGTAGTCTTCACCTACAACCTTACACTTGGGATCTTTTTTCTTTAAAAACCGTTCGATATGGTTACGAGCAATCTTGTTTGAGGTGCGCGGCCATATGTAGTCAGAGCCAATTAGGTAAAAAGTACGCGCGCCCAAATTCTCGTAAGCCCAATCAAGTCCCCAAAGAATCTGCTGAACCGCTTCCTGACCAGTATAAACAACGTTTTTGGAAGCTTCTAAACCTTCGTAGAAAGTTGGGTAGTAAAGCATGTTATTTTCTTTCTCGAATATGGGGAGCACTGCTTTTCGGGAAGCCGAGGTCCAACACCCAAAAACACACGCGACTTTATCCTTAATAATTAACTTTTTTGACTTTTCTGCGAAGGTCGGCCAATCCGAAGCGCCATCTTCTTGGATGATCTCAATTTTTCGGCCAAGGACTCCACCCATTGCATTAATCTGTGATATAGCTAAACGTTCAGCTTCGACTGATCCAGTCTCACTAATTGCCATTGTTCCGGTAATCGAATGAAGTTGCCCCACAGTCACCGTGTCATCAGTAACTGCTAGTCCGGTAGTATTGACCTCAGATGTTGGTGGGTGGCCGTCTGCATAGGTTTGAACCGGTACTAAGCTACTAGCAGACAAAATAACTGATAGTAATAGTGCATAGATTTTAACTTTGTTTAATAACAGCATAAAAAAATCATCTCCTATAGTTTAAAAAATATGTTAGCCAAAAGGATTAGCATAACAAATGTTAAATTGTTAAATAGAAAAACTTAATCTCAACACCATGTCTGAATCGTAAACAGATGGATCTATCCGTCTCTTAATGTGAATTGGTTAGGGTTTCAGATGCCCCCCAAACTATTCAAACACACGTAAGCATCTGTTGTTCGGGAGTTAGACTCTCAATTTTGTGGTTGTTTTTTTTTATAGCTTTACTTTTGTAAGAAGAAACCACATCTCGAGCTACTTCAGCTAAACGTCTCATTTTATTCATCGCAATTTTCTGCAATGCCCTGTGAGCTTCTTTTTCGCTATACCCTTTCTGATTTATAAGAAAACCTTTTGCCTGCTCAATAACCTTCCGTTCAGAAAGGTTTGCTTGAACTTTTTCTAGCTCACTTTTCAGATTCTGCAGTTGACAAAACCGGGCAATTGCAGCTTCAGTAATAGTCTGGACGTTCTTGGTGCTCAGATCACCACTCACATAGGCAGATACACCAACTTGAGTGGCAACCTGGATCGTTCTAGGATTCTCATCTTGTGCAAACAGAACAATTGGGCACGGCCGATGTTGAGTAACCGAACTTATGAAATCCATTACTTCCTGATCAGGGAAATCTGACCCGATGAATATGATATCTGGCTTTACCGACTTGACATGAGCGAACAGGTCTTCTGGAAGGGATAGGTTAGAGGTTACTCTGTAACGACTAACTTCCAGAAACTCTAACAAAACATGTCTTCGTTTTTCGTTACTATCAGCAACTAAAACGCTCTGATAGTTGTTCGCTAATTTTTCCACAATACACCTTTGAAACCTGTAAACAAAAAAGGCGCCCACCTACAAGCACAGCTGGTGCTCGTAATAATGGACGCCTTTGCCCGTTTTAAACCAAATAATGGCTTAAGAGAATTCTGATCTAGTAGCCTAGATATGACTCTCGCCTTTGAGAAGCCACACCATTAATTCTGCCGCTGGATACTACCTTCCGATCTTTGACACCATAATAGCATAAGTAATGCCAAATCTTCTTACTAGGTTTAATCTTAAATTTATGTCGGTTAATCAATCAAATCATTAGATAAAATTTAAAATAGTTCTGGAATTTATAAAGTACAGGCTAGTGGAATAGCTAAATTGCTACATTTTTTTGCACTGGCATGATCATAGTTGCTGTAATTGTTGGCACCATCATGATTAAAGGGTGAGCATATTATAATTATTTCGAATGACTCGTATTCAAATAGATGTTTCAATAGCCTGGGGTAGTTGCTCAGTAAGGTAAAGTTAATTCAAAATGAATGCAGATACAGAAAGAAAAAAGATTGGTTTGCTGATTGTATTTCTCAGCTATTGAATAATCAATTTTTACGGTTATTATTCTGCTTGATGTGCATATTTGTGGATTGTCTCCGTCACATATGATGGGCCTTGATATTACATAGAGCTGGATATTGGCGAAATTCGAATCTACGTACGTGAACAACGGCTAATCAAACATATAATCTGCGAGAGGCTGTCTAGAACTTTCTTTAGAAATAATGTAGAATAACGAAATGATGAATGCCCTTGCCTAGATTCAATATTAATCAGAAAAAATAAGTCAGGCATGAAAATTATTTGTTTCTGCGGATGAAGCAACTAACGAGATTTTGTGACTCGGTAAGGTTTTCAATCATTGGTGGGTATAAGGTTTAACCTTCATCGTTCCAAGTACTCAATTTTGAACTCTCACATTGTTTCTTACTATATTTTTGAAAATCTCATTTAAACCGTCGAGTTTAGTCTCGTTCCTAGTTTACCACTGGGATGATTAAAATCGACGATTGTGTTTCTTGATCAACAAAAGTAGGGTATTTCTTTCAATTGGCTGATCTGTTCACACACATAAAATGGTTAACCCATTATTTATAAAAAGTGTAGCCAGTAATTACTTAGATCTTCAAAGGAATTAAGAAAATGATTAAGCTTTTGATGATGCCTCCTTGTACTCGGTCTCTCCATGAATGGGTAAAGAAAATTCGTCAACAGCTACCAATTTACAATATCGTCATGCCAGACACGATGCAGCTAGCCCGAACCGAGCTAGCTACAGCTGATGCCGTATTTGGTTGGGTAGCACCTGATCTTCTTCCGATAGCAAAAAAATTGCGCTGGATTCAGAGCCCTGCCGCTGGACCTCCTGCAGGATCTTATTACCCAGAATTAATTGCTCACCCAGTCCAAATATGTAACCCTAGGGGCGTATATAATGATCATATTGGCCAACATATCCTGATGTATATTTTGGCACTCGCGCGCGGTTTACCTTCTTATATAGAGGCTCAAAGAAACAAGTATTGGGACCAGAATGCTCGTAAAACTCCATACATCGATCTAAAAAATGCCACAGCCTTGATTGTTGGGGTTGGTGGAATTGGTCAAGAAACTGCGAGACTTTGTAAGGCTTTCGGTATGCGAACTCTAGGTGTTGACATCCGTTGGGAGTACCAAGTAGAGAAAATTGAAAAATACCAACCTGACTCTCTTGATCGACTCATTCCGCTAGCCGATTTTGTGATTGTCACTGTCCCACATACACCTCAAACGGAAGGTATGTGGAATCTGAGCAGGTTTAAAAAAATGAAACCTACAGCCTACTTTGTTAATATTGGGCGAGGTGCAACCACCCAAATAGAAGATTTGACTCAAGCTATTGAAAATGGCCACATAGCTGGTGTGGCTTTGGATGTTTACGAGGTAGAACCATTCCCAACTGACCACCGGCTTTGGAATTTACCAAATGTCATTCTAACACCACATATCGCAGTTAAGGATGCTGTAGATGTACCAAGCCGTCAATTTGAATTATTACTTGATAATGCGCGTCGTTTTGCTGCTGGTGAACCACTACGAAACTTAGTCAACAAAGCTCAATGGTTTTAAGTTAAAATTCAATAGTCAGAAAATAAGAGTTTATTTTTCTGCTGTTTCGATTTGGAAAAGCCTTAAATAATTTACTCGTCAGTTTAACAATTAATAATCGGAAGGAGTCATAGGATGGATTTAGGTTTGTCAGAAAAAGTTGCGATCGTTTGCGCTTCTAGCAAGGGGCTTGGAAAATCGATCTCACTCGGTTTATCCAGAGAAGGAGCTTTTGTTGTTATTTGCGCCAGGCATGAAGAAGATCTAATTCAAACCAGACAAGTTATACAAAATGAGACTGGTGGCGAAGTAATGTCAGTTGTAGCTGACGTTAGCAATCCAAAGGAGGTCGATAATCTAGTTGAAATTGCAATAGAACGTTTTGATGGAATCGATATTTTGATTAACAACTCTGGCGGACCTAAAGCTGGTGGGTTTGACGATCTTAATTCAGCTGATTACCAATCTGCCATTGATCTCAACTTAATGAGTACGATCAACATGACTCAAGCAGTTGTCCCAAGTATGCGAAGTAGAGGTGGAGGGCGTATTATCAACCTTACCTCAGTCTCAGTCAAACAACCCATTGGTGGGTTAATGCTGTCCAATACAGCTCGAGCAGGCGTGATCGGTTTTGCCAAAACGCTAGCTACAGAGTTGGCAAGTGAAAATATACTGGTCAACAATGTTTGCCCAGGCATTATCTTCACTGATCGAATTCAGCAACTGGCTACGATCAGAGCCAAAGAAGGTGGTATTAGTTTTGAGGAAGCTATTCAAAATATGACTGAAGAAATACCACTTGGCCGAATCGGCGACCCAGAGGAGTTTGCTAACTTGGTTGTCTTTTTAGCTTCTGCTCGAGCTAGTTATATAACTGGTGCCACAATCCAAGTTGATGGGGGGATGGTTAAGGGGTTGCTTTAGAGAACTTGGATGGGTCTAGCACATATAACAGTTGACCGGATTCCTTCGGTGCATTTCCTTCAGAAGGTAAAAAGAGTGTAACAACTAATTTGTTTTCACCTTCTACGTTTCTGACCCAACTTATATTTGGGTTAGAATAAGAAACCGACCCATGATGGCTTTGTATAAATAATTTTCTACTGGGCATTCCACCTGAATCACACAAAAAGACTTGCCAAGAAGTCCAATCACCTGCTGTTTTTTGTACTTCCTGTAGATAGTAAAATTTCTCTTTCCAATTAAATTTATCTCGATCGCCGAAATTTCCACTCGATCCCCGTTTTTTAATCTGGCGATTAATTTGATCCAGTGGTTTCGCTTCCCATTGGCGAAAATTAGTTAGTCGGCCTTCTGCAAGTCGATCAACTTCAGCGCGTTTATAATAGTGAAATCTCAGGTGAATTTCCGATTGGTCAATTTGGTTGTCGATCAACCTAACTGATTCAAAACTAGGTGTTCCCTCTGCTGTCGGGGCCAAAGTACGTTGAATATCATATTCCGCTGAAAACTTAGCCTGGATCAGATGCGCGTAGTCTGGATAAAATCGAAGTTTGATCCAGCAAGAATTAGGAGCATCTTTTTCATAGGCAGCAATGAAGGGTCCATTTGCTGATTGCCAAATGTTGGGTTGCGATGCGTGCTCATCCAGGCAGACCAGAAATTGCCAATCGAGTAGATTTTTAGATCTGGCCAACCGAACACTAAAGACGCCTTCTTTGAAAGAATGATAAATAGCCATATATTCACCATGATTCATTGACCAAACTTTCAGACAGTCCATCGATCGACCCTGGTTGTCTCGCAATTGATAAACACTGGTCTCTGCTGATGGTACTGACTCCAGACAATTAATCAGGTTATCCAGATCGTTGGCAAATAGTGGGATACAAAAACAAAAAACAGGCCACACCCAGACAAATATCTGATCAACTAGTTTTTTAATCATTAGATAAGTATTGGCTTTATTTACATGAAACGAAGGAACAAAACTAGTCATGCCTACATCGACCGACTAAGGTAGAAAATCGCCTAAAAGCCAGTAAGCTAGATAGACCAAGGTTGTTCTTTCGTAGACTTCATTGTTTCAACTGGTGTTATATAGTCGGGGTACTCGCTTGTTAATCTGAGACAAAATCTCATAGGGAATAGTGCCTGCACGATTAGCCAGCTGATTAACCGGCAAGTTAGTCGTCATCTCCTGACCAATTAAAATAGCAGTATCTCCTACTGAAACCGTGTTGTACGAATCCAAAGAACAGATAGTGACGTCCATGCAAACCTGACCAACAATCGGATAAAGTTTATTTTTGATCATAACTTGTCCGTTGTTTGATAATTGCCTTGGGTAGCCATCTCCATAACCGACCCTTAATGTAGCAAGCTTTTGATCAATATTAGCTTTGTAATCACTTCCATAACTCACTGATTCGCCAGCCTTAACATTCCGAACTGAAATAACAGGGGCTTTCCAAGTTAGAGCTGGGGACAATGGAAATGGCATCCGTTTCATCATTACGGGTAAAACTCCATAAAGCCCAAGACCAACTCGAACTGCATTGAAATCGGTTCTAATCGTCGAAATAGGCGACAATAATGCAGCAGTACTGGCCACATGTACTATCGGAGGAAGAATATTCTGTTGGCGTAATTCGGACACTACAATCTTAAATCGGTCCAGCTGTTTGTACATTTGGGATGATTTATTAACGTCGGTGGTCGCAAAATGAGTGAATATACTCGCCACTTCAATCTGTGGTAAAGATAACAACCAATCGATAAAGGAAGTTGCCTGCTGATAACGGATACCATCTCGGTTCATGCCGGTGTCAATATTAACATGGGCACGAACAGTCCGCCGCTTTTCACTGGCCAATTGAAATAAACTTTTGCAAAATTCAGGGCTAGAGACAGTCGGCTGCAGATCATGTTCGATAATAGCTGACACATCCTGTGGCAAGCTACTATACAAAATCATAATCGGGGTATCAATCTGGTTATTACGTAACTCGATTGCTTCGTTAACAGTCGCCACTGCTAACATGTCTGCGACTGACCTTAATGCTCGGGCAACAGGAACTAACCCGTGACCATAAGCATCCGATTTGATGACAGCTATCAGCTTTCGATCATCGACATATGACTTAATAGCTAAGGCATTCTGTCGAACCACTGTCAGATCGACCTCGGCCCATGTCATCTTAGGTTCTAGGTCTCAGTTTTTTGATCAAGGAATGAATAGCTGGCCAGTGTCCGCGTAAGTCTCATAGTCTGGAAGAAGTTGTGTTAGTTGTGGAGCAGTACCGCAAATTAAACAATCGCGGTCACGATTCACCTTGAATTCTTGAAACTTCATTGACATTGAGTCGTAGGTCATAAGGCGACCAACTAAGGGGTTCCCACCGTCTAGTAGTAGCTTCATTGCTTCTGTTGCCATCAGAACACCAATTGTTCCTGGGAGCACGCCCAGTACACCAGCTTCGTTTCAGCCAGGCACTAAGCCTGGTGGTGGTGGTGAGGGAAATAAGCAACGGTAACAAGGTCCCTGGTTAGTATCAAAAACTGTTAGCTGTCCTTCGAATTGGAAAATACTACCGTGAACCAATGGTTTTTTGGCTAAAACAGCTGCATCATTAACTAAATATCGGGTCGCAAAGTTATCTGTTCCATCAACGATTACGTCATAATCGTTGAAAATATCCATCACATTAGACTCATCCAAACGAAACGCATGTCGAATTACGTTTACATCAGGGTTCATCGCCTGAATGGTTTCAATAGCTGAATCAACTTTCAGTTTACTGACATCAGCGGTATAGTGCAGAATCTGGCGTTGTAGATTACTAAGATCTACCGTGTCAGAATCAACAATACCCAAAGTTCCCACACCAGCTGCGGCCAGATATACCCCCGCAGGCGAACCTAATCCACCAGCCCCAATCAATAACACACGTGAATCCAATAATTTGGCCTGTCCATTTTCACCAATCTCACGAAGCATGAAGTGTCTACTATAACGTTCCATTTGTTCTGTCGTCATAGCAACGGGCTTTTCAACTGCATTACCGCTACTAAGCCAGTCTCTAAAGCCACCGGACATAGAGACTAACCGTTTATACCCTAATGACTTGAGCGTTTTAGCCGCTAACAATGAGCGAACCCCACCTGCACAGTACAAGACAATTTCTTGGTTTCGATCAGGAACGTAATCCTCTATTTCTAGCTCTAACATACCACGGCTTATGTAAACAGCTGAAGGAATATATCCTGTTCGGTATTCGTCGTTGTCCCGAATGTCAAGCAAAACAAAATCATCACTACCGTCAATTTTCTGTTTCACTTCTGAAACGGAAGCTTCGGGTATCTCTTGTTTTGCAGAAGCAATTAGGTCTCTGGAAGATTTCATAGCTATTCTCTATACCGATTATTCAAACGGGAAGATTATATCATACCTCTGCTTACCCTTCAAGCCTTGCTCATAGTATCCATTTAGCGCTTTTCTACCGTCGTATTTCAATTAATTAATGATCTGTTTTGATTTTCAATACGTAGGTGATCTTTGAAGGATTAGCTTTGATGTATCAAAATTGGTGACAGCCCGATTTCATAGGCATGATTTCATCTTCATCTACAAGTAAGTTTTTGCGTGCTTTATCCTGTGTCAGAGAAGAATTTTGAGCGTCGATCATTTCAAAGTTCTATTTCGTAGAAGTTGAAAGGTTAAGATTAGATAATCTCAAAATAAGTAACAAAATCTCCACTAGTCAATTGAATATCATAGTCTACATTCCCAATCAACTTAAGTTAAACAGAGTAAGATTGTCATCAAGAAGATGAGTTTTAAACTTTATGTTGAGCTCGTCAGTAGTCTGTCAAGTACAAAATTAGTTGGTTCATGTCCTATCAATTCGACATTGTTCACTTAAATAGAGAAGTTTTCTCTACATGCGTATCCATCTTACTCCTAAAAGATCTCTACTTTCTCCAAACAAAATTGGGAGACTTTCTAGAATACATAGAACAAGAAGAAAGGCAAAATTTATAACAAGTTAATCTGAAAAAGAAGTATGCCGTGAAATTCTTGGGCAGTTATACTTCTATTATTCTGCATTTTTCTTTTTTTTCGTTGGATCAGTAACACTAATTGTCTTAGCATCTGAGGGCAAACCCGTCAAGTAATTTGATGGCATCATACGCTCTGATCCCGTTAACAATCCATCACCATTAGTATCTTTCATCATGGATCCAAAGCGGTCACGTACACCTATGTAGTCTCCGTTTGGTTGAAAGGCGTGCATAGTGCCAATCCACTCATCCATTTGAACATCTACTCGTACATATTCGTTAATGAGACCGTGGCGAAATTCCGCCGAGTTTTTTGCTCCACCAACAAACATGTGTTCCCAATCTTTTACAATGGGTTCTTCCCAATCCAACCAACTGCCACCACCGGTTATGATGTAGTGAACGTGTTCCTTGTAACCACGTTCATATTCATGTGTGTGTCCACTAAATACAGCATCAACTCCATACAGTTCTAATAAAGGTACTAAACGTGAGCGTAGCCACTTGTCTCCATCGATCCAAAGTTCGCAGTATGGTGGTACATGGATGAACAAAAAAGTGTAACGCGGATTGTTTGATAAAGAAGATTTTAAATCATCTTCCAACCACGTTTTTATATCCTCTTTCATTGTACTGAAATCTATACAGATAAAATGAACTCCAGCATAATCGAAGGAGTAACTGCCCCATCCCGGGTCCATTCCAGTGCGGTTTTTGGCTGGTGTATCGGCAAACTTTCTGATGATATCTTGGCGATTAGGTTCATGATTTCCCCAGGCAGGGAAGAATGGAACAGATTGTCCAAGGTATTTTGCTACACGATCGAGAAAGTAATTTCGGACATCCTGGTAGTTTCCTCCATTTTCCGCCAGGTCTCCTGAAGTCAGCGCAATATTCACACCGCTATCAGCCATGTGCTTCATCATACTTTTTGTTGGTTCGTGAATGTCTATATTATATGCACCTCGGTTATGGCCTTGGCTATCGGACCAAACACCAAAGCTAAAGGGTTGAGGAGACAGAGGTGCTGTTCGAAACGTTCTTATGTATGAATGCATACCCTCATGTCTCATCCGGTAATAGTATGTCGTCCCCGGCTTCAAATCTATGAGTTCAACCTTGTATATGTGTGAATCATGCTTGGAATCATTTGATCTAGCCTGCTTTGATTTCTTTAAAGTCTGATCGGTACTGTAATTAATGTAAATGTCTTTTTTTTCTTTAATTTCCCACATGATGGTGATTCCATTTGGTTTCACGTTCTGTAAGTAGGGAGCCGTTAGCCAAGGTAGATCATGGCCGTAAGAAATAACTGAGATAAATAGGTAAAGATAAATAATCGAGAACCTAAATGGAATCTTCATTCATTAACCTCCTCGTGAAAAGTATTGTACTAAATTCGTTTTTCTATGGAAACACAAAACAGATATGTTATGCAGATTCATCTTTAGACAGTTAGAACTAGCTAGAAAATATAGATTTTATCTCTGCCTTGAGAAAAACGTTCGTAGCTCGTATTTTGCTCTTGCACAGAATTTTTCACTAAATCCATCTTTATAAAAAGCTAAACGAATTCAGACGTGGCGGATTTATGTTAAGCAAAGATCGTGAATTTATCAGAAAATCAACAAATTTTGTTTCTAATAGGAGGCTATCTTATAATCAGTTCAAATTTGACAGGGTTTATTACCACGTGATTTTTACAACTTCAGCATCTTCTATCTAGGAAAAAATAACAATGAGTTGAGCCATGATTAGAAACGTAGGTCTGCCAAGACATAATCTATCCACTCATCAGATATCTCTGAACCATCTATAATCGTGAACCAAAGTTGTGGTTTGTTTTGGACAAAGGATTTCAGGTTTTTTAAGGAACAAACTAAATCTTGTCGCTCAATCCCCATGTCTCTAGGATGGTAGTCTAATTTAGTCTTATTCAAAATTTCAGTGATATTCTCAACTTGATTATCTTGTAACCGGCTCATTAGATATATTCCAAGCCCAATTATATGACCGTGAATAAAGGATCTTTTTAACCGTTCTTCTAATTCATAAAATAGAAAATGTTCCGACCCCTCTTCTACACGAAAATGATCTAAAGGTATACAAATTGCGTTCAATTTCATATAGCCTTCAACAATTGCCAATAAGCCTTCATTTGTAACATCTCTTATCTCAGAGGCCATTGAACAAATATCGATTAGTATTGATTTCGCTTCTTTGGTTGCCAAGTCAGAAAATGCATATTCGGATTTTCCCTTACTTTCAGCATATTCCCAATCAAAGCTGGCAGTATGAATCGAAAGTAAATCTCCAATTCCAGCAATATTCAAACCCCGTGGTGCAGTACGAAGAATATCGTAATCTATAATTAGAGGATTAGGACTTGTTACACCAATATACTTAACTTCATGGTTAATCCTAATTCCAGTTGCTGGAGTTACAAATGCATTCACACTTAGTACTGTAGGGATAGTCACTAGTCTCAGATTTCGCTTCCAGCAAAAATATTTAGCAGCATCCACGGCTAAACCACCTCCAATCCCAACTATAGTGTCGCATTCTGGGAGACCTAGTAATTTTTGGTCCAAAAACACCTGATCTACAGAGTCCACAAACAATACTTGTTCAGGAGTTCCTCCAATTACTGTCTTGGTGAGGTTCCATGGAATTTCCATTGTAACTATCACAAATTTGCCAATTTCTTTACCAATTCCTTTAGTACTCCCAGATCCAAAACGCATCGATAACACGTTAGTTTGGCCTGATATCTCTTTCATTATCACAACTCCTATGCCAAAAGTAGTACAAGATATGATTGTTGAATAATCGATTGGCGTGTAAGTTTTATGAGCAAGCTTTTTATTTGACACCCCTTTTCTGTATTTCTCAAATTTTGTTCCTTTATACCAGAAATAAGAAACCGAACTGGTTTGTTTCCCATGACCGCTTTTTTATCTTGGTTTGAGATAAGTTATTAATTTTTTAAGATGTATGTCAGAAGGGATTGAAATTACTACCCAGAAGATAACAAACCATCCAGTTGTTTTCAAGTTCCACCAACAACTAGAAACATATTAATCTTGTAGAGATGTGGTATACTTGGGGTGGTAGTGGAAAGAAATAATATGAATTTACAAAATCAATACCTTGCGCATGGTTTCGTAGTCTGCAAGTCTTTGTTATCAGTAAATGAATGTGATCAGATAGCTGAACGGGCTCATGAACTTCACCAACAAAAAAACATTGCTGGATGTTTCAATAGTAAACCAGATGCCGAAGACCCTCTAGAAGTTTACCCTCGTATGATGCACCCGCATCGAGTAGACCCTCTATCTCTGCACGTTTTGAGACATCCGAGAATTGTCGATCAGTTGGAAACTCTATTAGGTGAACCGGCAGTTGGCTTACAAACTATGATTTATTGGAAGCCACCGCAGGCACTTGGTCAAGCCTTACACCAAGACGATTTTTATTTACAAACGCAGCCTTACTCTTGCATTGCCGCTTGGATTGCTCTTGAAAAAACTGATGCTGGAAATGGTGCACTGATGATCTGTCCTGGTTCGCATCTAGAGCCTGTATTAGAAATGGAAGCTACTGACCCAACACTTTCATTTACTCATACAGCAGTAAGACCAAATCCTCAATACTCAACTAAAATGGTTGAAATGGAAAAAGGAGATATCCTGTTTTTTCATGGTAGGTTGATTCACGGTTCTCTACCTAATCGTTCTGTGAACAGATTTCGCAAGACCTTCATTTGTCATTATATTCCTAAACGTTCAACTAGTTACAATAAAGGTTATGACCCAAAGGTGGAACTGAGGTGATGATCTCTATCCAGTGAGTCAAAAAGAAATGAATTACTATTACAAAAACTATGACGTGTTGGTTGTTGGAGCAGGACATGCTGGTTGTGAAGCAGCTTTAGCCTCTGCTCGGATGGGGTGTCAGACACTTATGTTGACGATCAGCCTAGATACGATTGGGAAAATGTCGTGTAACCCAGCTATTGGTGGTTTAGCAAAGGGGCATTTGGTCAAAGAAGTTGATGCGCTAGGTGGTGAAATGGCTAAAGCCATTGATGAGACAGGTATTCAATTTCGCCAATTAAACACGAAGAAAGGGCCAGCTGTTCGTTCTAGCCGAGCTCAAGCTGATAAAAAAGCATACCAGCTTTATATGAAGCAGGTACTTGAGAATCAAGATTATCTAGATGTGAAAGAAGGTTTAGTTGAGGAGTTATTGACTGAAAATGGCCAATGCTTAGGCGTTATATCACATACTCAAACAGCTTACCTGGCACAAACAGTTATTTTAACCACTGGTACCTTTCTGAAAGGTACCATTCATATTGGTGATGTATCCTATAGCGCTGGTCGCGCTGGGGAATCTGCCGCAGAAAAGCTATCAGAGAGTTTTCTGGATCTTGGTTTTGAGGTAGGACGGTTGAAAACAGGGACACCACCTCGTGTTAATGCGCAAACAGTTGATTTTAGCAAAATGGAAATACAACCTGGTGATGAAGTACCAAAGCCATTTTCTTTTTCTAATCACTCGATTGGCCAATCTCAATTACCTTGTTACATCACATACACTAATTCTCAAACACATGACATTATCCGAAATAACCTAGAACGATCAGCCATGTATAGTGGACGTATTCAAGGTGTTGGACCTCGTTATTGTCCCTCTATAGAAGATAAAGTAGTTCGGTTCGAAGAAAAGAATGAGCATAGGATTTTTGTTGAACCCGAAGGAAGAGACACACAAGAAATTTATCTCAATGGTATTTCAGCAAGCTTACCAGAAGATGTTCAAGTAGAAATGGTGAGAAGTATCCAAGGACTCGAAAAAGCAGAGATTATGCGATTTGCCTACGCCGTAGAATACGATTTCGCACCAGCTACCCAACTTTATCCAACTTTAGAAACCAAGAGAGTTAGAAACCTGTTTTTTGCGGGTCAGTTGAACGGTACAACCGGGTACGAAGAAGCTGCGGCCCAGGGACTTATGGCTGGTATCAATGCCTCCTTGAAAGCAAAGAACCAAAGTCAGCTAGTATTGGATCGAGCTTCGGCTTACATTGGCGTACTGATTGATGATCTAGTTACAAAAGATATCCGAGAGCCTTACCGAATGTTTACTTCTCGGGCTGAACATCGATTACAGTTACGAGAAGATAATGCTGACTGGAGACTAACCGAAATAGGCTACCAAATTGGAACTGTGTGTGAAAGTGATTACAATAAGTTCGTGAAAAAAAAGAAGGCTGTATTGACGGAACTTAGATTACTTTCTCAAACACAAATTAAACCTACTGAAGAAATGGCAAAAAAACTTGAAAAGGTTGGGTTACCTACCATTAAGACGGCTATGACATTAGCGGATCTACTGAAACGTCCGCATATCACCTACCAGCAAATTAGCGATTTAGCCACTGAAATTAGGGTTTCTTCTACTATAAACTTAGATCAGGACGTGAGTTGTGCAATTAGAGAACAAGTCGAAATCCAGATTAAATATGCAGGCTATATAGCCAGACAAGACCTACAAATTGAAAAGTTTAGGCGATTGGAGACTCTTCCTATTCCCAGCAATTTTAATTTTGATGCAGTTCATGGACTGAAAACTGAAGCACGAAAGAAGCTGTCTCAAGTTCGACCCGTTTCTATCGGGCACGCATCGCGCGTGCCCGGAGTCACACCAGCTGACATATCAATTTTGATGGTTTGGCTAAAAAGCCGAGAAATGAAAGAAATTAACAATGTAAAGAAAGAGGATAAGAACCTATTGGCATAGGCCTTACGAATTGGTTCTTAATTGCTAACACTGTGGAGTCCACCTCAATTGAAGTTGAGTTTCGAAAAAGTAGCTTTCCTTTATCTGATTTGCAAGTATATCAATTTGGTTTGTATCTGAAGCAACTTAAGGCTTGGAATAGTTATATTAACTTGACTAGTATCGATGATGAGTTAGGTATCATTCATAAGCACTTTTTGGATTCATTAAAACTGCTAAAATTTATTGAATTACCACTTGCTTGTAGATTAATCGATATTGGAACTGGTGCAGGTTTTCCCGGTTTACCGCTTAAAATATATCAGCCGTCGATCAATTTATTATTAGTCGAATCGGTTAGTAAAAAAGCTAGTTTTTTACAGTTTGTTTTGGCTCAATTCCGACAAACGGCCCCACATAGTTTTGGCCAATTTGAGGTTCTTGCCGACCGTGCTGAAACGCTGATTAGCCAGGAAAAATATCTAGCATATGTTCCAGCGGATGTCATAGTAACTCGCTATGTGGCTGACATCTCAGATTCTGCCACTTACTGCCTACCATTGTTGAAGCCTAATGGTACTTGGTATGCTTACAAGTCCGGTCCGAAAAAATTAGTTGAGAAAGAGATTGATTCTGCCCAGTCAGTTTTATCTCAGTTTGGGGCTGAGGTTGCTGACATTTACGGAGAAAATCTAATAGCAATTAAGCGGGGACAATAGTAGTTATCATGCCACTAATTGACGATCGTAGTGAAATCCAGATTTCTGAGGGCGAACCTCCAACACTTCATTTCACGGGAAAAATAATCGGTTTAAAATCGGAAAACCTCAAAAAAGAGATGGAAAAATTGAGTCAATCGAACCCAAAAGGTTTTTCCCTTGATTTATCTGAAGTTTCACTACTTGATAGTAGTGCTCTGGGTGTAATTATGCTGATTGCCCAGAGGCTTAGGCCAAGTGGTGGAAAATTAGTTCTATTGAATCCTCAGCCTAATGTTCTTCATGTCTTTCAGGTTACTCGATTGGATACAGTCTTAGAAATTAAGAATGAAATGCCGGAATGAGCTAACCTCTAGTTAACCAACTGCTGTTTACGAAATTCCAAATCTGATATGTGAATACCAATGACTAATATGGCACATAAAAATATTGGTCAATTAGCTACTGCCCGTTGGCCTAATCTGGGTTTACGAGGTGAGTTCGTTTTACAATTTTTACTCATTTCACTAATTCCACTGTTGGTAGCCTCGGCAATTGCATACACGTATGGTAAACAAGCATTGGAAAAGACCATTGGGAAAGGGTTAGTCCAGGTTGCACAAGGGAAATTAGATCAAGCTGACCAAAGTATCACCCTGCGATTGGATACTATCGAGAAATACATTAAAACAATTCAAACCAAGGTTGCACTCTCAAACGGTAATCGCAATGATAGCTTAGAGACTAATCTACCGACAGAACTTCAACTACTAGAATCGAATAATCTACTACGAGATGACGTAAAACAGCTAGAGGGTTATGCTGGTCCCAATAGCCAGATTATCATTACCAATGCAACGAAGCAAATCATTCAATCCTCAAACCAAGACATTCTCTATTCATCCGTTTTGGATGACTGGTGGGAAAAAGCATACAACAATAATCTAGGATACGACGTCATCGGTGATATTATCCTTGAGAGGGAGCAATATCAATTGACGATTGCTTTGCCCATTCGAGACGAGAAGCAGGATAATGTTATAGGAATCTTGAAGGCTACGCTGGTGTTGCCAGAGCTAGTTGACTTAGTGAAAAATTCTAATTATCGGCAGGGAGATGAGTTTTCAGTTCTTCAAACAGTCATTATTGACCAATATGGTCGAGTTGTTGTAGCTTCAAGTTCAAGTGAATACGAGTTCGGTGATCGAATCGATCAGAGTGATGCCGCCATGGCAGCCATCATAGCAAGTCAAAGTGAATATAAAGAAGAGAAGTGGTACGACTACCACATGCGGGCCGAAAAAGCAAACACTTCAACTAGAGATTCAAAAGAGCTGACGGATACCAGAGAGCTCGCCCAGGTATATGGTTGGGCAAGAAGCAAGGTGTGGCACCAGCGATGGCATAACCGAAAAACAAGACCGAATTTTAGCAGATGGACAGTCTTAGTTTCCCAACCAGCGGTGGTAGCTTTCGAAGGTATCACAGATTTAACTCAGCGAATACTTAATTTTACGATGATTTCCTGTGCCATAATCATTCCTATTGCCTGGCTATTATCACAACGAATTGTGACTCCTATTATGCAAGTGGTTAGTGGTGTGCGCGCAGTTGGACAAGGGGAATTTGACCAAGAAATTCCAGTTACAACCGGCAATGAATTGGGTCTACTAGCTGAAGAATTTAATGCCATGGAACGTAACCTCAAGTCTGCAGTAGGAAATCTGAGGCAAGAAGAACAAAAGATGACAGCTATCGTCAATAGTCTATCCGAAGGACTGATCGTAGTTGATAGTCAATATCGAGTGTTGCATATTAACCCGACGGCTGAGCGATTGTTAAATGTTCATAGTAGTGCTTTAAACCAAGATCTCGCAGCTATTATAAAAGACAAAAACCTTATTAAAGTACTACTGCAAGGAGCCAAACGTACTACAACGGAAAATTTGAACCAAACTCATCATTTGCAAAAGAGGCAAACTTCTGATAGCCCGATAACCGATGTTGTGACAACTGAGATTACGCTAGGTAGAGATAAAAATAAGAAAGAGAATGAGGGTGAGGTTATTCGGATAGAATCCGACCAAAAAGAGAGGCAGATTATACTGAGAGTAGTGACAGTACCGTATCTAGATGAGGAAGGAAAGATTCTAGGCTCGGTATACGTGTTTGAGAATGTGACACGAGAAAGGGAAATTGATCAGATGAAATCAGATTTCATTTCCTTAGTTTCTCATGAATTAAGGACTCCTCTGACTTCTATTATTGGTTTTGTATCTTTTGTGTTAGACGGGAAAGCCGGGGATCTGAACTCAAAACAAAAAGATAGTTTATTACGAGTACACCGCCAATCAAAATGGTTAGCAGATTTAATTAATGATTTACTTGATGTTTCCAGAATTGAGGCTGGTCGAACAGAATTTGAACGTAAGCCAGTTAATATAACGAGGATCATTAAAGATCGAGTAGCTGATCTACGTCCACAAGCCGAAGAAAAATCAATTCAGCTGATATTAGATGATGGAATTCAGCTCCCTACGATCTATGGAGACGAAGCAAGACTAGGCCAAGTACTAACTAATTTAATTGGAAATGCTATCAAATTTACACCAGACGGTGGTGTGATTCGGGTACGTGCCAATATTAAGGCTGTCAAAAGTAATAATCTTCCTTCATTGCATATTGAGGTTATTGATAATGGGGTTGGCATTCCACTGGATGAAAGAGAAAAAGTTTTCGATAAATTTTATCAACAGAGCAATATTCATACGCGACAACAAGGCGGTACTGGACTTGGCTTAGCTATCGCAAAAAGTATTATTTCTGCTCACCACGGTAGATTGTGGATGGATGATGGAGAAGGAGGTCAAGGTAGTAACTTTCAGTTTACCTTACCTTTGTAAAAACGTAATGACATACAAAGCAAAAATTTTAGTTATAGATGACGAAATTGACATTTTAGATTTATTGGAAATGTTGTTGACAACCGAAGGCTACGAAGTGTTTCAAGCTAGCAATGGGGTGGATGGTCTCCTCTACGCTGATATTCATCAACCTGACTTGATTTTGTTGGATTTGATGATGCCGGGTATGGATGGATATGCTGTCATTTCTTCTTTGAAAGACAAACCTAGTGTAGCAAATATCCCGGTTATTATGTTGACAGCCATGGCTCAAGCCAAAGAAAAAATCAAAGGTCTAACAGCTGGCGCTGAAGATTATATTACTAAACCGTTTGATACCGAAGAGCTGATCCTACGGATTGAATCAGTATTAAATCGAACATTACCTGTCAAGTATATGAACCCTTTAATTTCTGCTATGGGGAATTCGTACAGTGAAGATGCCGTTGAGCAATTAGCATCCCATCTACAAGCCGCGGCTGCTATTCAAAGAGGACTGGAACCCAAAACAACGCCCCAGATACCAGGTTTTGATATCGCCGGGTATCTTCATAGCTCTATGTCAATATCAGGTGATTTCTACGATTTTATCCAGTTGAATGATCATTGTTTTGGGCTTGTTATTGCTGATGTTCGAGGCAAAGGTATTCCAGCGGCTTTATTGATGGCGATGATTCGTACTGCGCTACGTTTAGTCAGCCGAGAGGAGGCCACACGACACACTTCTCCTGCAGCAAATGTCTTAAAACGAGTAAACGATCTGATTGCTACGGATACTGCCCCTGATCTTTTTGCAACTATTGTTTATGGTATCCTAGATGTTCATCCGACTACAGATAAAAATGTCCATCAACCTCCTACTTTTAGGTATGCTAACGCTGGTCACTGTTATCCACTTCACGTAGCAGATGAACAGGTTCGGACATTGACTGTAGGTGGCCTATTGTTAGGTAGCTTCGAATTTGCTAATTTTGATGAAGAGTTGATTGAACTCAAGGCTGGGCATATACTATTATTTTACACTGACGGCATCGTAGAGGCAGAAGGGCCAGATGGTCAGCCTTATGGTGAAGAACGTTTACAGCAAGTCTTACTGCAAAGTCGCTATTTATCAGCAGATGGAATTTGTCAACGAATTTCTAGTAGTTTAGATCAGTTTATTAGAACAGGTAAAATAGATAGACTGAATGCTGATTCCCCTCCCGAATCGTTTCCTAAACTGAAAGATGATTTAGCTATGGTCGTAGTTAAAGTAGGAGAGAACCAAACGTTTGACTTAGAAACTAACTAGTATGTCAGACTCTTTTATAAATGGATGCCCTGTAAGACTTGATTTGCCAAGGAGTCTAGAGAGTATTCATTTGCTCGATGTCTTGATCTCTGAAATGTTAGACTTATTAACACTAGACAAGCATATACGTCATCAAATTAATCTAGCTGTTATCGAAGCTGGTACAAACGCTATAAAACACGGTAGTACAGCCGGTTCTAATTCTCATATTCGTTTTGAGTTTCGAGCCGCAATAGATAAGATAACTATCGTTATACGGGATAGTGGTCAGGGTGTGCATCCGACACATGTGGAAAATAGTGATCTTTGGCGGTCCAGTGGGCGTGGCCTACAACTAATCAATGCCTATATGGATGAGGTAAAATACGAGGTAACTGGTGTCACCATGGTTAAGCATATTAGTTAAGAAGCTAGTGAGAGGTAATTTAAAAATGCAATCAGACCCAGAAGAAGTATTGACAATTCCATCCGGTGGTATATCTGATTCAATGGAGGCAAGTGAAACAACGGAGTCGGTTTCAGTATTGGCCTCTAGCGAGTCTAGCCTTTGGGAAAAGTGTCATCAGTGTAATGAATTAGTATTTTCCAAGACATTGATCAGAAATTTTTATACTTGTCCTCATTGCCAATGTAATAATGCTTTGCCAAACCAGTACCGAATTGAACAAATACTAAATTCAGTTGAGTATACATACGTACCCACTAAACAAAATGATGATCCATCTTGTCTCGCAACTGGCCTGTTAGGCTCAGAAAAAGTTGTTGTTCTGTCCGGTTTGCCTCAATCAGTAGATCTTGCCCTTCAAGCATTCGAAATTGTAAAAGAAAAACGATGCCCTTTTATCGTGTTTTTACCAGATATCCAAAAGCCTAGGATACAATATCTCTCAGCAATTGATTTAACCCTTCTAACCCTTGAACAGAAACAGTTAAAAGGATTACTCTGTATAACTGTCTTTACATCACCAGATCCACGTTTTCAAGATGGGTTTATTTCACAGGAATTCTCTCCCAATTTTCCGATGGGTGATATATTAATTGTTGAAAAAGCTATGGAAACAGAAATGGTTTCGCCGCCCGATAATGGCTTAATCGATAGGGTATCTAGTCGCCAGGAATTATCTCAAATTTTGATGCACTTGGTGAACTGGTCCAGTCATTGAGAGTTTCTTTACTGGTCTTAAATTGCAGTGGAGGTAGGTTAGTTGAGTCAATCAAGTAGTTCGTACAGCATTGGAGTTGATCTTGGTGGAACACAAATTAAAGCAGGTTTGGTACTAAGTACTGGGGAGGTGATTGATAACTTGTCGAAGCCCAGCCAAGCTAACGATGGGGCATCGATAGTATCAGGTAATATCGCTTCGGTAATCCACCAGTTAATACGAACGAATTCCCATTTATTGCTTAAGGATCTCGTTGGTATTGGTATTGGAACACCTGGTTTGATTATTCCGGATCGTGGGATCGTTCATTTTTCACCTAATTTTGACGGGTGGCATGACATTCCATTAGTTGATTTGGTTCGGCAAAAGCTAGATGCACAACTAACTCATTTACCCATCCATATTGAAAATGATGGTAATGCTATGGCTTATGGTGAATTACGCCAAGGTGCTGGTATCGGTATGAAAGACGTGATTTGCCTGACCTTAGGAACTGGTGTTGGTGGCGGTATTATCCTAGATGGCCAAATTTTTCACGGCAGTAGATATGTAGGGGCCGAACTTGGGCATACGACTATATTCGGAGATGGAAGACTCTGTGGCTGTGGAAACTACGGCTGTTTAGAAGCCTATGTAGGCAGAGACCAGATTGTGGAACGAACGAGAGCGAAAATTATCAAATCAGCATCTTGTTCTCCTATATTAGAGGCACAAATGGACTCACTGACCCCTAAAATTATCGCCGAAGCAGCAGCCAAAGGTGACGAGCTCGCAATCGAGATTTTTACAGAAACTGCTCGATATATTGGCATTGCCTTGACTTCCTTCGCACACATTCTGAACCCACAAATGGCAATTATTGGAGGAGGAATCTCTTCTGCTGGTGAAAAACTACTATTTGAACCAATTCGAGCTGAAGTACGAAAAAGAGCAATGGATACCAATGCAGAAAGCTTACAAATTGTCTCAGCCAAATTGGGTAATCAAGCCGGGTTAGTTGGTGCCGCGATGCTAGCTCAACAAAATCAGCCGAGCCAGTCAAAATGAGAAGGTTTTTGCAATTTCTTTAGAGACTATATGGATCAAGAAGCTAGGATCTTTGGCGAGTTTCCCACGTTCTGACCGACTGACGTATTGCTTTACTTGACGATCTTTGCTATCAAAAGTATCGTTTAAACTCCAAATTGTTTTCGGTTCTGTAGGGTCACTGGTTACGATGCGTAGACTCAATGCAATGAGAGGTGATTTTCGTAAAATTGGATAAGGAGATTCAGGCTCTTGGAAAAATGTAATTTCACCAAGTAGAATGGCATCGGCTTTTAGTTTACTGCTGATATTCTTCACCAATGTGTCACTCAGATCGATACCTTCCAACCCTTCATCTTCTACTAATGTAGCTACCTTGTACTGATCTACAACTTCGAAGCGATTCAATTGCAAAATTTGTACTGTTAATTCTCGGGTCATTTCTTTTGCTCGCTTGGCGTTGGTTCCATTCAGTGGTATAACGGCAATTGTTCTAATTCGATCTGGAGAGAAAAAAACAGACTGACCTGAATTAACCGGCTTGTTTTTGAGGGGGGCTTGGCAACCGTTTAGTACTAGCAGTAACAAAAATAAGGGAACTGACCCAAAGCAAGCTATAAATTGAAAAATATAAGTAAAAAACATGAGATAAAAATTATAGCCAGTCGTTTCAGGTATAAAAATCTTGAATTTAGCTGTGTTATCCAAAATTGGCAATTTAGGGATCGTTGCTAGGATTTTGACAGAAGGTTTTGCTTCTAGCATTGGAAAAAACCTCCACTATGGCTTCTATGTAGACTTAGATGGCTACAATCAATATGTCTTGGGAAATGGTATTTCGCATCCTTCTATTGAAAAGGACTATTGCCTAACTGATCGATACCATGTAAAATGGTCTGAAGAAGAAATGAATTGGTTCTTTAGTTGTTCATGAATTGCACATAAAGCAAATTCAACAAACCTGATTATACGATTTATCTCTTTAATGATCTGATAGTCGCAAGTGGTCAACTCTGCACTATTAGATGAGTACCTGTGTAGTATCGTCTCAGTTCGAGGCTAATGACTCCATCCAAACGTTTAAGTCCACCAGCAGAAAATCGATTATAACACGATAAACATACCAACTCCAATCGATTTCCCGCTTTCTACTCACCCCGCCAATCGAAAAATATTGTTGTGAAATTTCGGATATGATCCAATTTATAAATCCGATTTTCTTAGCCATTGGTATCTTTATTTCTGGGATTCTCATTGTGATCCGCCTATTGAATAGTCGCGTCAGCCAGAAGTTGGACTTTGGTACTACTCGTCTTATCCTGCAAGCACAACGAGTATCTCAAAAACATCGTCAGTTCAAAAAAAACTTACTTTTCTTAATTCGTATCTTGATTTTATTAGGTTTAGCAGTAGCTTTTTCTAAACCATCTTGGACCCAACGACCAATCGCTTCCAATTTCAGTTCGTATCGGAATGTAATCGTACTTGTCGATTGCTCTTACAGCATGGGGATTAAAGTAGATAAAGAGAAAGATTTATTTGCTATCTTGAAATCATCTGTGGGTTCTGCTCTACAGGAATTAACTACTAGTGACCGGTCGGCACTAGTTAGCTTTTCTAATTATGCTAAGCAAGAAAAACGACTAGATGAAAACCATCAATTAACACAAGCTACACTTGATAGTCTACAGATTAGCTCCCGAGGCACTAATTTGTTACGAGCATTACAATTGGCAGAAGATTTATTACAAAAAACGACTTCTGGTACTCGAGAAATTTGGATAGCTAGTGACCAACAAAAAGTAGGTTGGGAACAGTTTTTAGTTGCTAAAAACAAGATAAAGGAAGGTATGACTAAGCAGCTAACTGTCAAATTCATACCAAATGGAACTGTAGAAAAGCTTGCTAATTTGGCTATTACTGATTTAAAAATTGAACAACAAAATCACAGAACTGTGATTCAAGCACAAATTCGCAATTTCGGTTCAGTTCAGCAGGAAAGTATCGTCCGCTTATTTCTGAACGAGACGCTCATCGCTAGCCAAGTTGCTAATGTCGCTCCACAACAAGTTGTAAATTCTCAATTTTCAATCCGAGTGAAGACTAAAAAAAAACAACATACTGGTTATGTAGAAATTATTGATCAATCGGTTCAGGCTGATAACCGTCGTTATTTTTGTGTACGACCAAACAGCCCGATTATTATTCATTTACTTGATCAAACTAATAGCGAGATGTTCTATGTTCAATCAGCTTTGAATTCGATGTCGTCAATTCTATCAGTTTTCTATACAACTGATAGGCAATTACCATCCCATCTGTCTAGCAGATACAGTGTAGTGATGATGCATGAGGCACAAATGACGGAATTAGAACAATCAACACTTCATAGATTCGTTACACAAGGAGGACAATTGCTGATAGCTGCTGGGATTTCTCCTCTGCCAAAACCGACAAATCTTCTTTCTGAGCTTTACCCTTGTGAATTTAGTCCAGATCTAGTTAAGCTGCCCAAAATGTTGACTCAGATTGATTTCAGTCATCCAATGTTTCGTTCACAGCAACAATACCAAGGTGATTTTGCTCAAATTCACTTCGAGGCCTTACGTTCATGCTTTCCCAAACCTTCAGCCCGAGTTATTGCTAGTTTTGAAGATGGAATGCCATTACTTGTTGAACACACAGTTGGTCTCGGCCGAGTTGTTTTTTTCAATTCCCGAATCGATCGGCAAACAACGGATTTCCCATTTCGGTCAATCTATCTTCCTTTTCTACACTCTCTAATTAGTTATTTAGGTTCTTCAAAAGCAAAAGATATAACAATTCCTAGTCAAATCGTTAGTGATAGTATAGATTTGAAAAGCATTTTGAAAAATGTAAAAAACGTTGATCAAGAGGTCTTGATATGCGACCCTTCAGGTCAAGAACACAGACTCGTTACACGAAAAAATCAATATGCGTATTTTCAAACTATTGAATTGGCTGGTATCTATAAGATCTCTACACATGGTTTCAATGATGAGAAATGGACAAATTTTGCAGTTAACATTGATACAGTAGAATCGGATTTGACAGCTTATACAAAAGAAGATGTTTTGGACTTAATAAAAAAACGTTACAAGACAGAAATACTAATAAAACCTAATGATAACACGCAAGCTACTCTTGGCCAAAGTCTTGAATTGGAAAAGAATAAAGAAATATGGTGGTTTGTATTAGTAGGTGTCTTATTGCTAGCTTTAATTGACACATGGCTATCTAATTATCAATAATAGAAACATTTTTCATATTAATTTAACACAAGGGAGCTAACCAATAATCTTCTTCTCTTCTATGCTCTCAGCGTCAGAAACTCAAGTAAAGAGTATGTCTACAGCAACAGCACCAACAGAAATTGAATGATCTCTCAGGTGATGTGTCAAGATTATTCATTCGATATTAATTAGTACACAGGTTTGCCATTTGGATTTTCACGTCTGTATTCGAAGCGAAATCAAAACTGTCGACGATGGTTAGTCCGTCGGATACCGAAGTTGACTCTATACCTTCATTTCTAACTTCTTCTTTAGTCAGGTTTGGCCCAATACCCTCTCGGATTTTATGGGCAATTATCGGTTGCCCTCTTACGTCAATTCATCAATATACTTCATGATTTTCAGTCTTATCATTTTTAAGATTCGATTGCGGTTTACCATTCGTACAATCTTAATCTACGATTTTTTCCATTAATGGATCGTCAAGTTGATACTTTTGGTCAAGAAATTAGCTTTCCCCATTCTGATTCTACCTCTTTTATATCTACTAATTTACATTATTAGTTCTCCTACTACGAAAGTAAAACCTTATTGGACATTCTTCTTTAAAGAAAAGCTTGCAGAGAATAATAGAAAT
>JACLAC010024676.1_pt1 | contig 46986 bp, 34 predicted proteins | sample 8027881 | NCBI WGS metagenome assembly JACLAC01 (sample SAMN15725517, study PRJNA655200) | protist metagenome | isolation source: fluorescence activated cell sorting (FACS) single amplified genomes of... | place: Spain: Blaines Bay Microbial Observatory, Mediterranean Sea | collected 2016-01-19 | reverse complement strand
CCTGCTAAATACATATCTTCACCCATCAATGCTTTTAGTAGTACCGGACCAGTAGTTGGCATGTTTAATACTTTTGAAATAACAACCTCACCACCAACAGCTGCTGGGAGTAACCAACCTATCGTACTGATGAGTGGGTTTATGGCAATCCTGAATGGGTATTTGAATAAAATCTTCATTTCTGACATTCCCTTACTTCTTGCTGTTATAACGTACTGTTTCTCTAATTCATCAAGCATTGAACTTCTTAAGATTCTGATAATGACAGCTGCACCTGAACTTCCAAGGACGATCAATGGGATACTTATATTTTTCATCAAATCATAAAATTTATTTATATCCCATGGTGCATTTCTAAATGGTTCAGAATACAATCCGGTAATTGCATATCCCGTATTAATGTATACAAGATAAACTAATACTATTGCAAACATGAATCCTGGTATTGATATACCGATGAAGCCAATTAAAGTAAAAATATAGTCGAAAACACTATATTTTCTTATTGCAGAAAAAATTCCTATCGGTATTGCAATAATCCACTGCACTAGTATGGCACCTAAACTAATCGCAATTGTTCTTGGTACACGTTCATTAAGGATATCACTAACAGGCTTGTTGTAAGTAAACGACATGCCAAAATCACCATAAAAAATTATATTTGATATCCACCTCACATACTGTTCAACGTATGTTTTATCTAAATGATACCTTTCCTTCAACATCGTAATTTCTTCTTCTGTTGGGTTATACCCCTGAGCAATCATATTATATTCCCACTCAGTTACGTAATCCCCAGGTGGTAATTGAATAATGATGAATGACAATATTGATATCAGAATTGCAAGTGGGAAAAGGTAAAATATTCTTTTAATTACGTAAAGAATCATCGGCTTTCTTGCTTAGTCAAACTATTTATGTTTTGGCCTTTTCTTTTCACGTTTTACTTTTAGCTGAGAAGATATTACAATTTATTTTATTCACATTATGAATAATTCATTATTGCTTGTTTGAATATTATCTTTTATTGAAATGCTGATTCGAATGTTTGTTAAAGTGGGTTTTATCATACACTTTAATTAACTTATTTTTTTGGATTGGTTGAGTTTTTTGATAAGTTATGTTGGATGGTAAATAAAGCTTTAGTAGTTCTTTTATTTTATTTTACTAATTTTGTAGTTCTCTTTTTATTTATAATTTAAGCCCAAGACTGGCACCTGCCTTGGACAAATTTACTACTGTGAAAGAATCAAAGTCTATACGCTTTTTATTTTTAGCGCTGTGCCTTTAACATATGTTGATTCTCTGTTTTTAAAAAGTACTAATCTCCTCTTACATTTAGATCATTATTCATTTTCAATGAACCATATTGGCGCTGATTCTGATATACCAAGATTGTATGGATAACCCTCGCGTGGTATATTTTTGAGATTTTTCTTAAATATGTTTGGTACTTGGATTTTACCAATTGGCCATACCAAAGCGTTCCCTTCTGAAAACCAACTTAATAGGTTAGTAAAAAGTTCACGGCCTTCTGGTGATTCTGGTGGAACTGCCATTCTTGCTGCATTCATGTCATAGTACTTGACCATGTGTGCAGGTGGTTTGTATCCCTCTTTTCCTTTGGTTTCCATATATTTCTTTGTCTGGCAACTCCAATCACCTTTCATACATACATCATAATCTCTTGATATCCCTGAATACCATATTGGCTCATCGTGCCAAAGTACCTTAAATGGCATTTCATTACTTTTTGTCCTTGCTCTTAATACCTGATTTGTTACCATTTTAGCGTTTATGTTTAAACCCACTGCCTGAAAATATTTTGTTAACATAAAGCAAATATCGATCATGTCTGGTGACATGTTTGCGGTCAGAATCGTTCCCCTAAAAGGAGACCCATCTGGGTAAGTTCGATACCCATCATCATCTCTTTTATTCATTCCCGCTTTATCAAGCAGTTCATTTGCTTTTTTTAGATTATATTCTGCTGATGTTATCTCAGGCATTCCATATAAGTTGAAGTAAAGTGAGTTATTGATATCTTGACTGTCTATTGCTAAAGCAAGGGCTTTTGTAAAATGATTATTTTCATCTTGTACCAGCTTTTGCCATTGGCTATCTGGATTTTCATAATCCCAATCTTGGTTTACGTATAGTGTTGGAGGACCGTTGATTGAACCTGTCATGACTACATTGTATCCACCTCTTTCTGCATTTTGTATGTATGTAGGCATGTCACTTATTTTCATGAAATCTGAATTCGAAAAATCTACTTCTCCTGACACCAGTTTCATTATAAGTGCTTCTTTATCATTGATCCCATATGTTATGATTCCATCAACGTAAGGTAGCTGATTTCCTTCTGGATCCACTCCAGCATAATAAGGATTTCTTTCAACCTTCATCATATCTTCATTTCTTTCCACCAATTTCCATGGGTATAGTGTTGGTAGATCGACCAACCTTGGTTCATTACCGCAACACACATCCCAATGTACGCTTTCATAAATAGCGAACAATTGTTTGAACCCTTCTACTCCATGTTCTTTCGCCATTTCGTTAAGTTTTGATTCATCTGTATATTTTGGATGTAATTTTTTAAGAAAGTGTGAAGGCTGGATTAACTGCATATGGTCTTGGATCCAAGTCGTTAGTTCCGAGAGAAAGTAACCATATGGTTTGCTGAAGGTTATTGAAAATGTATGTTTATCAATGATATTCAACTTTCCACAATCCTGTCTTGGATCCATTTGTGTGTACAGGGATCTCCTGTGTGACCCACAAGGTATACCTAGTGGTTCGTACTCATATATATCTTCAAATACAAACCTCACATCTTCAGTTGTAACTGGATGACCGTCCGACCATTTTAAACCCGGTCTTATTTTTATTGTATATTTTGAATAATCATCATTCCATTTAACCCATTCAGCCAACGCTCCTTTCACCTTTTCTGGTGAAGTACTCTGATCCGGTGCGATTAGAAAATTTCCTGCTGCAATCCCAATCTGATAATTTCTTGGTGCAATATCAGCAGTAACCAGAAATTTTCCATCACTGTAATTTCCAATTTGGAAATCCATCCATTCTTCACCTATAAACGTCCCTGGTCCGATTACCCAAGGATCATCTGGAAGTCTTTCTTCAACTGGTGGGAGTTTACCTTCCTTGACCAACTTAGCTAACATGGGTGCTTCATTGTATTCTTTACCAGACGCATTGATTGACAATGTCAGTACTGCGCTAGCCGCCAAGACTGCTTTGAATAGTGCTTTCAGCATTTTGTCCTCATCTATTGAATGTATTCAGTTATTAGGCACTGCTCTATACTCAGATTAGACTGCTTCATTACCCTTTTGTTTATTTAGGTTTCTTTGCTTCTCCTTGTAATTTGTGTGAATAAAATAAGCCGAAAAGCACCCTTCTAATGAAAGTTCTTAACGGAATGGCGCCATACAACTGGTCCAATTATTTGATTGATCATCTTGTTTGGGTTTTTTCCACTCTCGAATCCTTTGATTTTCCCAATTAACAATGCGGCAGCTGCCTCACCAATCTCTACGTATGGTAGTTGAACAGTGGTCAGTCGAGGATTTAGCAGTTCAGAGACCAGGGTGTAGTCATCAAATCCTATAATGGAAAGTTGCTCTGGAATGGAGATGTTCCATTGCTGCATTAGCATATAGATATTCATTGCCATTTTGTCATTTCCACAGCATATAGCCGTTGGTGGATTTTTTAGTTTTAGCATTGCCTTCAGTATTTTCTTTAGCGTTTGCTGCTCCACATCCGGAGAATCTCCCACCTCCCCTACACTTGAAATTAAGTCTTGATCTACCAGTATATCCCGCTCCTTATGCGCTCTGAGATACCCTATTTTCCTTTGTTTGGAAGCTATAATGGTTTCTGGAAGAGTTAGCAGTCCGACACGCTGGTGTCCTTTTGAAAGCGCAGCCTCGGCTGCAAGGTAACCTCCCTCAGAATCATCTGGTACCACTGCAGGGAGCCTCTGCCGCTTGTCAAAGCAATTAACTAGCACAGTCGGTATTTCAAGAAATGCTGTCGGAGGATCAAATTCTTGATGGTAATTAGCTACGTACAGAATTCCTTCTACTTGGTGCTCCCTAAAAGTCTGTGTTAATTTCATAAAGTTTTCTGAGTTTTCTCCCGTATCTGCGACCATCATTAACATTTCAGACTGATCCATCACGGTCTGGATTCCTTTAAGCAGGTTGACTGCAGGGAGACCTGCTCTATCGGGAGTCATCGACACCGAGGTTATCGCTCTCGTTAGTACACCAATCAATCCAGTCTTCTTAGTGCGCATCGTTCGGGCTGCTGTAAACGGTGCATAGTCTAGTTGACGCATAAACCTGAGCACTCTCTCCCGAGTTGATGCTTGGACGTTGGGCTCCTTATTTAAAACCCTCGACACGGTTTTCACTGATACCCCAGCCGCTTTAGCAACATCAGAAATTGTCGCCAAATTCACCTCTACCAGAATAATTACAATTATGACAACGTTGTCATAAGCGATTTTCGATTAATAAACCGAAAATAGAATTATTTGTCAAACATTAATTTTCTACTTGCAAAAATATCTATCTCTGCCCATGTAGCCCAATATCCGGACTGTCTTAAGTTCAGCTGCGCATTTGGGGCAATTATAATTCTGTGATAATTTGTTATGCTGCCATATGACGGTTTCTTCAGAACTTGTTTCGACTTTCTGCCACAGCTTCCACTTCATGCAACTTTTACCAGAAATCAAAAAGCTCATCTCCGCGGCCACATCTCCAGATCAAATGCACACTCGTATCGTAGCAATTGATGGCTGCGGTGGAGCTGGCAAAACAACGTTTGCTGCAAGTCTAGCTGGGTCTCTCGATAACTGTCCTATCATACATACCGATGATTTTGCTTCCTGGGATCATCCTGTCGACTGGTACCCACGGCTAATTGAACAAGTTTTGGAACCTCTACGGCAAAACCATGTAGCTCACTACCAGAAGTTCGATTGGCAGGCTAACCAACTGGGGCAGTGGGAAACATTAGAACCCTGTTATGTTATGATCTTAGAGGGTGTTAGTGCTTCGAGATCAGAGTTTCGTCGTTATCTCAGTTTTTCAATCTACATTGAGACAAATCGAGAATTACGGCTGAAGCGTGGAATAGAGCGTGACGGGGAGGAAATGCTGCCACTTTGGCAACAGTGGATGGTAGAAGAAGATGAGTATATGCTTCGTGATCAACCTCAAAAGTATGCAGATCTTGTGCTTTCCAGAAACACGGAAGATATGTTGAGAATCCGCTCCTCGTTTTGATGTTACAGTATTCATTGGGCTGAGGGTCTTCAGCGTTTTCGAGCGATGGTCAGTCCATCTCCAATCGGCACCATGCACAGATCAACACGCTGGTCATCAGATAGCTTTGAGTTGAAAACTCGAAGAGCTTCTGTATCTTTATCTTGATTCGAAACATCAGCCACCTGACCACCCCATAGGACATTGTCTACTAAAATCAACCCACCAGGCCGAATCAATTGCAGACAACATTCATAGTACTCTATGTAAGATGTCTTGTCAGCGTCAATAAAGGCTAGGTCAATGCTTTCCTGTTCACCCGCCTGCAAAAAGTTTTTTAAGCTCTCCTTAGCATTACCCAGAACTAGTTTGATCTGCTGATCCACACCGGCTTTTTTCCAAAATATACGTGCTGTTCGAGTGTACTCTTCACTAATGTCGAAAGCGATCAACTTGCCCTCTTCAGGCATCGCTAAAGCCATCACTGTAGAGCTATACCCTGTGAAGGTTCCAATCTCAACAATCTTCCGTGCACTGACCAGCTTGACCAGCATTGACATCAGCTGGCCCTGCTCTGGAGAGATTTGCATTCCTGAATTGGGTAGCTTCTGTGTTTCTTCACGAAGTTCTATTAGCACCTCTGGCTCTCTCACAGAATTTTTTCGTAAATATTCCACCAGTTGTTCATTCATCAGGATTGTTTTTGCTGACACACCTAACTCCAAATTTCATGATTTCATGAAGGAAATATCTCTGAACCCAGGACCAATTTCAAAAAGGTTAGAGCCAAAAAATAATATTATCATCAAGTATTACTACGTTTTCAGACTAATAGTAATAGTGAGTTTCAATAATTGATATAATTGGACTTTAGATAATTATATATATATATTCAGTGAAAGTTATCAAACTTATATTACTAACAGCTTTATTGTTTATATTGTTTCAGTATTTGCTGCATATACAATTTCTCGCTCTAGATTTAAAGGCAGAAGTATTATCTTATAATATATCCTTGGGAGACAATTTTTTACTCAGATAATATTAATTAATCCAATTTTTACTATTTCCACACGTGCTGTTTTTAATAAGATTTTATCTAGTACCATCTTTATCTATGCTGCTGTAATAAAAATTTTTTAAATTTATTTGCTGGTCGAATATTTGACAAAATATATTTCTACTATTTCAGATGAAATAGCAATCTTAGATAGTACTTCTTGATTTAAAATAGTAATATTCGTTATACTAATTTTAGTTTATCCTGGTTTAGTCACAACTGCCTTCTACTTAATTTTCAGTTGCGCAGTCTGAATATATTCTTGCACTTACCCTGTTAACTCATGATGATGTAAAAACCTTGCCGCTGAGTTTATCTCAATTTTTTTGGTGATGAAACTGTTCAATGAGGACCTTTAACGGTAGGTTGTACGATCACAATCATTCTAACTCTAATCTTGATTTTTAATATTTTAGAAAAACTAATTTTGAGTTTAACTCAAGGTGTCATCAAATAGATAATTTAATTATAATAATTTTGGAATACAATGAAAAAAAATGTAATTGTAATTATGACCGATGATCAAGGGTATGGCGATTTAAGCTGTATGGGTGCAACTGATTTTAAAACTCCAAATCTTGATCGCTTGGCCAATGAAGGGGCTAGATTTAAGTGTTGGTATTCCAACTCTCCAGTTTGCTCTCCCTCAAGAGCTGCTCTCCTTACTGGCCGATATCCCGCTAACGCTGGTGTTAGAGCAATTTTAGATGGTCATCGCAAAGCTACTGGCTTGCCCAAAGAAACTCTAACTTTACCTAAAATTTTAAGAGACCGACTAGGCTATCATACCGCCATGAGTGGTAAATGGCATTTAGGACTGGCAGAAGGATGTCGTCCTCAAGATCATGGATTTGAACAGTGGTTTGGCTTTCTTGCTGGCTGCGTAGATTTTTTTAGTCACATCTTCTATTGGGGAATGAACAGAGAGGGGCCCGGTATGAATCCAACCCATGACTTATGGGTCAATAACAAAGAGGTTTGGAAAAACGGAGAATATCTTACTGAGGTTATTACAGAATACTCCATTCAAGCATTACGTAAGGCAAAGAAAGATTCAAAGTCATTTTTCCTCTACATCCCATACAATGCACCACACTATCCAATGCATGCTCCTCAAAAATATATGGACCGGTTTGCAGACCTACCTTGGGATAGGCAGGTAATGGCTGCCATGGTTAGTGCTGTAGATGACGGTATTGGTGAGATTTTTAACGAATTAGCCCGACTTGATTTCAATGAGGATACAATAACTTTTTTTACCTCAGATAACGGTCCATCAAGAGAAAGTCGAAATTGGTTAGATGGGACCCTAGATCCTTATTATGGTGGTTCGTCTGGAGGATTTAAGGGACACAAGTTTAGTTTATTTGAAGGAGGAGTACGTGTTCCTGGAATTGTACATTATCCTGGTGTAGTGCCTGCCGGTAAAATTGTTGAAGAGCCTTTTTGTTCTTTTGATATGTTGCCTACTATTTGTGAATGGCTGCACTTGGATATATCTGATATGGAATTGGACGGAATTTCTCAGGCTGGTTTCCTTGAAGGAAAGCAACCAGCCTTAGAAAGAGATCTTTTCTGGGAAATGAATGACCAAACGAGTATTCGAAGAGGAGATTGGAAGCTTGTTTTAAATGGCCAAATTGTCGAAGGACAGCCTGACGAAGACCATGTTTTTCTTGCCAATCTATCTAAAGACCCTACGGAATCTAAAAACCTGAGTAAATCAGAACCATCTCTGACTACAGACCTAAAGTATGCTGCTGAAACTTGGAGAGCTGACCTAGAAGTAAATTGGAAAAATAATTTTAAATATTTAAATCAGGGTACTACATGAATTAACCGTAATTTTTCGAAATTTATTGATTTCTTTTACTGCGGTCTGATAGCTTTTATGATAGTAATCTTGTAGTTTTTTGAATAAATTTTCTTTTTACATCATTAATGTAAGAGTTTTGGTCTAATTTTTTAAAACTTTGCGTTTTACTCCTACTAATACTGACGTTTACTGAACGCTCCTCAAAAGTTCATTATTTCTTATTATCCTATCTGAAATTATTAGCCCAATCTCTAGTGCGATATTGACTTTGAATATGCCAATTAAGAAGAGCTTCGTGTAGTGATCTTTTTTCGCGATCAAAACTAGTGTCCTCCCACAAGTTTCTACTCTCTAGGGGATCTTTTTCTAAATCGAATAGTTGACCAAATGTTTCTCCAGCATAATGAATCATTTTCCATTTTTCAGAACGAACCATAGTTACCATTTGGGCATCCGTTAAATTGCCATCACCGCCCTGCTCTGCAAAAACGTATTTTCTTCCTGATTGTAATTTTCCGAGTACACCATCCATCACCGACTCGCTTTCAAAGGAGGAAGGGATTTGAATCCCAGCCATTTCAAGCAGCGTTTGTGAAATATCGAACTGCTGGCAAAGACTGCTAACCTCATGACCCGCCTTAACAGTACCAGGCTTCCAAACAATCGCAGGAACGCGCACTACCTGATCATAGCCTGACCACTTCTGGCTAAGGCCATGGTCACCAAGGCAGTCTCCGTGATCAGAGGTAAACACAATCATTGCATCATCTAAGTAACCCTGTTCATCAAGTGCCTCAAGAATTTCACCAATCTTTTGATCGATCATTGTGATATTCGCCAAATAATACGCCCTTTGTCTAAATCTTTGTTGTTTGGTGGGGAATAACTGATCAAGAATTGAATCATGATCTACTTCCGTACAATGCTTCCTATAAGCTTTGAGGGGAGGTGGAAGGGATTCTAGTTCAGCAGCGCTAACATCGTTGATTGAGAGATCTTTGCTCAAATAACGAGAAGAAAAAGGTGGTAGAGGATCGTAAGGTGGGTGAGGGCCCGGGAATCCAATCTGGAGAAACAGCGGCTGTGAAACTGGATGATTTTTTATCCACCAAGTAGCCATGTCACCAACAAACATATCAGCATGCATTTTTTCAGGTAACTCCCAATCGAACGCACCTAAAGAGACTTTATAGTCTTCTCTAGTTCTGTAGCTCGATCGCTGCTGCTTCACTAGACCATGTGAAGCAAGCGCTTTATCCCACTCATCAAAATAGTATCTACCTTCAAGAAATCGATCCTTGTTTTCTACATTGTAGCGCTCCTTGAAGCCGCAGGGGGTATTGAATGGCCAAGTATGCATTTTACCAATATTTACAGTATGATATCCTTTCTCTGATAGAAGTTCGATCCAGGAATGCTTCCAGCTACAGGCATTTCGGAAAATTCCAGTCGTATGCGGATAGTAACAATTGAAAATTGAAGCTCTTGAAGGAGCACATGACAGACCTGTTGCAAAACAATTTCTAAATGTACAGCCTTCTTTAACCAATCTATCAATATTAGGTGTCTCCATGAAAGGATAACCTAGTGCGTTAATTGTGTCGTATCTTTGCTGGTCAGTGATTATATAAATAATGTTCATAATTTATAATTATCAAATATTATCGCTTCAAACATCGAGTCCAACTTGTCATCAAACAGATTAGAAAGATAGGAGATAATTGGGATGTTTTTCTAGGCTTGTATTAGCAGATCTACGTAGTAGTACTTGATGGCTCATTTTCGATCCTAGTTAACCAATAATCTATGTCTATCTCAGGATCATTCAACAACATTCGCCAGAACCGGATTCTGTTCATGTATTCAAGTCGACCTGTGTTATCAAACCAAGGTTCAGAAGACATGAGAGTATTGGGAATTTCATCAGAACCAGCATTATCAAAGACACTTAATTTGGGTCTTTGCCAACTCCGTATTCTTTCCTTGGTGATATCAGTAGTATCCCATTGGAGAGATTGAGATCCAGATGGTTGTATTCGAAGTTTATACATGATTCTTGGGACATCACTCGTATTCTTCCCACCACCATGCCAGATTCCATGGTGGAAAAAGATGACGGTACCGGCAGGACATACCACACGGACTTGGCCACGGATATTTTGGTATCTTGCAATCTGTGATTGATTAATTATTCGTAGATGGGTTCCTGGAACATAGCGTGTTCCCCCCATTTCCGCAGTGACTTCATGGGGAAAATAAATAATTTGAATGTCAAAGTTTTTTGACCTCAGGTCAATCGTTGAATCCTGATGGTTAGTTTGTACACGACTTCTATTAGGAAAGGTCAAGTGCACATGGTGATGATCAAAGATGGGATTAGTTCCCATCAGGCTTTTCAGGGTTCCAGCTACAACGGGATTATCGAGTATTTTACTGATTGGATGATTGATTGGAAATACATTTGGTAACAACTCTCCAGGCCTACAATTAGGAATGAGCTTATTGACATGCTTGTCGTTTGATCCAATTTCAACAGGAAATAAGTCTAAAAACTCTCTATTTAATGCGTCATCAATCAAACCATCAAAGCGAAGACAGCCTTTAGCTGCAAATTCAGCTATTTGAGTTGAGTTCAACAGAATCAACTTTTCCATAAGCACATGTTTCGGTGCTATAATATGATTTATTGTGTAATTAATTTCAAAAATCTACAGTGGTTAAATAAAAGTTAACGGGTACTAATGATTAATATTAGCCGGTTCATTCTCCACTCGAGTCAACCAATAATCTATGTCAATTTCTGCATTATCAAGTAATGTTCGCCAAAAGCGAATTCTATTCATGTATTCTAGTCGACTAGTGTTATCAAACCACGGTTCATGAGACATCAGTTTTGAGGGTACGTCATCCTCTTTAGTTTGACCAAAAGCGTGGAAAATTGGCCTTTGCCAACTCTTAATTCGGTCTTTCGTTAGATCGCTAGTATCCCACTGAAGGGATTGAGATCCAGATGGTTGTACTCGAAGTTTATACATAATTCTTGGAGTTTCACCCGTATTCTTCCCACCACCATGCCAGATCCCATGATGGAAAAAAATAATGGTACCAGCAGGGCAGGCTACACGGATCTGACCGCGAATATTTTGATATCGAGCAATCTGTGATTCATGCACAGTTCTAAGGTGAGTCCCGGGAATGTAACGAGTTCCACCCATTTTATCATTTACTTCGCGGGGAAAATAAATCATCTGAATGTCAAAATTTTTCGATCTCAGATCAATCGTCGAATCCTGATGATTGGTTTGTACGCGACTTCTATTTGGGAAAGTCATGTGAACATGATGATGATCAAAAATTGGATTCTCTCCCATAAGACTTTTCATTGCACCTGCAACAACAGGTTGAGCCAAAATCTTACTAAGGGGATGATCCTGGGGAAATGCTTTCGACAAATAGGTACTTGGTTTACAATTTGGAATAGCTCTATTGACATACCTATCATCAGAACCAATATCTTCAGCAAACAAATCTAGAAATTCTTGATTAAGATCATTATCAATTAGTCCGTCAAATCGTAAACAGCCTTTAGCTGCAAATTCAGCCATTTGAGATGTTGTAAGTAAATTAAGTGTATCAATCATTTTCTAATACCTTTTTTTCAAAAATAAATTCATTTTGGAAAAAACTAGTCTTGTATTCGTTACCGCTAGCGGCAGTTAAAAGTGGTGAAGCTTGAATCAAAAACCATCCATCAAGCATAGCATCGAACCCTGTCTCATAGGGCGGTGAATCAGAATCTCCTGCATAAGATTGAGTCTTACCTGTACCATCCCAAAATCCCCATGAGATTACTTTTGAATCCAAAGAAGAATTTTCTAAGTATAGAAAGAGTATTTGCTGTCTCATATGAGCTAAGTTGAAGTGTAGTATTCAAAACCGTGGAGTTGATGTTCGTTATTGAAGTGACAAGAGACCAGTTGATTAACTGATACTTTATTTTCGGGAGGTATGCTAGATGTACAAATATCTTTTGCATATATGCAACGAGGATGAAAAGTGCAGCCACTTGGAAGGTTTCCCGTACTTGCAATTTCACCTTTCAAAATAATTTTTTCTTTGTTTTTCGCTAAAAATCCCTTAGGTACTGCAGATAATAAAGCTTCTGTATAAGGATGTTGTGGATTATTGAAGACATTTTTACTTGCACCAGCTTCAACAATCTTTCCAAGATACATTACAGCAACAGAATCTGACAGATGCTCAACAACACCCAGATCGTGAGAAATAAACAACAGTGTCAGATTAAACTTTTCTTGTAAATCTTTTAGCAGATTTATGATTTGGGCTTGAACAGATACATCTAGCGCACTAACAGCTTCATCACAGATAATGATTTTGGCATCGCTGGCCAAGGCTCTTGCAATCCCGATTCTTTGACGTTGTCCTCCAGAAAAAGCATGTGGATAACGATACAGTTGATTTGGATTCAAACCAACTATATCCATCAAGTACCTCACCTTTTCTTCAATCTGGGTTTTGCCAATAGTTGAATTGGCTTTAATTGGCTCAGAAATGATATCTCTGATCGTCATTCGGGGATCTAACGATGAATTTGGATCCTGAAAAATCATCTGAAGATTTTTTCGAAAGGTTCGAAATTCATTCTTTCTCATTTCTCGAATAGAATACTCTTTATCGAGATAAACTTTGATCTCTCCAGCAGTAGGCTCGATTGCCCGAATAATACATTTTCCAAAAGTGGATTTGCCACAGCCGCTTTCCCCAACAAGTCCCAGTGTTTTCCCTGAGTAGAGATCCAGATCAATTCCATCAACAGCTTTGACATATTCGTTTTTTGATTTAAAGAAACTACTACCAATAGGATAGTGTTTCTTTAAATTACGCACAGACATCAACAGCTTTTCTGTTTCGGCCATAGAGACTTTACTAGTCATTTTTCTAGTTATAAAGAAAGCAACTTACTTTGTGATCATCAGAAATTTTATTCAATTCAGGAATTGCTTTATTGCAGAGGCCTTCCACTCTCTTTGGACATCTAGAGAAAAAACCACATTCATGCTTTAGATTAAGGGGGATTGGCACATTACCTTCTATCGTCGAGAGCCGCTGATCCTTGGAAAGGCCAATCTTAGGAATACTTTCGATAAGTAGACAGGTATATGGATGCTTAGGTTCTGAGAATAATTTCTCCTTTGATGTAATCTCAATGACTCTACCAAGATACATCACAGCAATATTATCTGCTATATCAGCGACTACTCCCAGATCATGAGAAATATAGAGCATGCTCATCTGCTGGGAAGATTTGAATTCTGACAGAAGTTGTAGGATTTGGGCCTGAACTGTCACATCCAAGGCTGTTGTTGGCTCATCAGCGATCAGGAGACGAGGGCTACAACTAAGAGCCATGGCAATCATCACTCTTTGCCGCATTCCTCCTGACAAGTGGTGAGGATAAGAATCAAACCTCTTCTCTGCCAAAGGAATACCGACTTTCGTAAGCATCTCAATTGCTAGTTCTTTGGACGCTTTCTTGTCGAGATCCGTGTGTAAGAGTATGCTCTCCTGAATTTGGTTGCCAATTGTGTGCACGGGGCTTAAAGAAGTCATTGGCTCCTGGAAAATCATTGAGATTTCCTTACCTCGAACATCTCTAAGTTTTTTATCATTCAGACTCAATGATGCCAGATCGGTAACTTGGCCGTCGTTACCATGGTATAAAATTGACCCTGACTTGATTTGACCAGGTTTAGGAATGATCCGTAAAGCACTTTGAGCTGTTACGCTTTTTCCACAACCACTCTCACCAATGATGCCAAGTGTCTGTTCTTTATCAATTGAAAGAGAAACATCATTGACAGCATTCAGAGTGCCTTCATCAAGATGGAATTCAACACGAAGATTCTGTATGGAGAGTAGGGACGCATTACTCACAACGGAGATTCCAATTTAAGTGGGATTGCCTCACCAATCGGAGGTGATAAAACGGACCAGTGCTTTTCAGGGTTTTTGCCCAAGCATTGAAAAGCTCGACGATTCTTTGCAAAGTTCGAATCAATACACTGAACATCTGATGGCATATAACGCAGGGTCAGTCCCCTTCTATCAGTTTTTGAAAGATTTGGCTCTGAGCTATGTAGAAGAAGATCGGAGTGAATAGAAATTTGACCAGCATTCAACTCAATACTCACAGCACTTTCACCCCATCCCTGAGGGTCAGTAACCGTTTGATTCAAAACATTGTGTTCCTCCAGATCACTCTTTTGAAATGGGATCTGTCCATGGCAGTGTGATCCAGGGATAAATTTCATTGCACCATTCTGTTCGCTCACATCATCCAATGCCAACCATACGGTCACCGTTTTTGTTGGTGTCAGTGGCCAGTAAGACGCATCCTGGTGCCAGCTTACCCTTCTCTCATCCTGAGATTTTTTATAGAAAAGATGAGTCATGATATTTAATACGTTTGGCCCCAGCAAATCAGAAACATAATCCAAAATTACTGAATCCATCATTATGTCGTAAATCCCTCGACAGTGATAGTGCCAACCATTAATAGAATAATCTTCATATCCGACTTTTTTAGCACTATCTAAAAGTGAGTTAAAGTAAGTCGAGATCTTCTGAATTTGAACAGAGTTGAACACTGTAACTGGAAAGATAAAACCACTTTTATTAAATGATTCTATCTGTTCAGTGGTTAATCTTTTCTTATTAGTATTTTCTACAGGAAAAAATTTTAATTCTTTCTGAACATCCATTTTGTAGTTTTACCTAAGAATAAGGATCTGCAGCATCTCTTAAGCCATCGCCAATAAAATTGAACATTAAGACAGCAAATACAACAAAAGCTCCGGGAATCAACTGCCAAGGTCGTTCAGCAACAGTCACGAGATCCTGAGCATCTTTGAGCAAAGAGCCCCAACTTACAGCCGGAGGCTGAATTCCTAACCCTAAAAAACTCAATGCTGTTTCACCCAAAATCGTCGCAGGAATAGCCAGTGTCAGATGAACAATCAGATAACTGAAAAAATTGGGAAGCAGGTGAGTAATAATAATTTTGGACTCTTTTACTCCAGCAATCTGCGCTGCAAGTATGTAGTCTTCCTCCCGTAGGGCGAGTAGCTTACCGCGTACAACTCTTGCTAACCCTGCCCAGCCTACAATTGCTAAAACAATAGTGATTGCGAAATAAGTTTGTAATACAGTCCAATCTCTTGGTATTGCGGCAGCAAGTGCCATCCAAAGAGGTATTGTTGGAATTGACAACAGTACATCAATCATTCGCTGAATTACATTGTCAATGAATCCACCAAAATAACCTGATATACCACCAAATAAACACCCCAGAACAAAACTAAAAAATACCCCACCAAGACCTATAAACAATGAGATTCTCATCCCGATCATTGTCCTTGTGTACAGGTCTCGACCTAGTCTATCTCCACCAAATAAAAAGAAAGGCTTTTCAGAATGATAAAATTTTAAATTTGCTGGGATTACTCCTAATAATTTATAATTTTTCCCTGTAGTGAAGAACTCAATTTTCGCTGGTTTTTTCTTATCTTCAACAAATTCGACTTCAAATGTTTCTCGATTTATTTTCTTTTTGAATTCATAAAAATGAAAACCAATGTATTTATCATTTTCATCAAATAAATAGACTGTGGAAGGTCTTGCATTCTCGAAACCGGGGAACCTTTTTTCTACGTCATAAGGAGTAAAAAATTCTGCAAAAAGACTAACACCATAAAGGATTATTAGTAATATTAAACTTAATACAGCAATTTTATGTTTTTTAAAACGCAGCCAAATAAGACGACTTTGAGTCGCATTAAGAATTAATTCGTAGTGGCTTGATGATTTTTGCACTTCTTTTTATTTAAAATCTTATTCTAGGGTCTAACCACGCTAACAAAATATCTGAAATTAAAGTACCAATTACAGTTAAAAAACTTAGAATAAGTACAATACTGCCAATCAAGTACATATCCTGTGTAAGAGTTGCTCTCATTAATACAGGCCCAATTGTTTGCAAATTTAAAACGATGCCAACAATAACTTCTCCGGAGAAAGTTGCTGGTAACAACCAACCAATTGTACTAAAGACAGGATTCAACGCGATTCTTATTGGGTATTTCATCAGTAGCTTAATCTCACTGACCCCTTTTGCTCTTGCGGTAATTACATATTGCTTTCTCAATTCATCAAGCAAGGTGGCTCTCAATACTCGGATCATCCCTGCAGTTCCTGCAACACCAACAATCACAATTGGTAGCCAGATATGTTTCAACAAATCTATAAACTTGGCAAAACTCCATGCCTGATCGATATATTCTTTTGAAAACAATCCTGTGATCGCAAGACCTGTTTTTTCGTATACAAACCATGCAAGCATCAATGCAAGCAAAAAATTAGGGACTGCTAAGCCGACAAAACCTACAAATGTAAACAGGTAATCAAATAAAGAATATTGTCGAGTAGCGGAGACAACTGCAATTGGGATTGATATGATCCAAACCAAGAAAATACTAGCTACTGAAATAATTAATGTAATTAAAACTCTCTCTTGCAAAATATCATTTACCGGCTGATTCCAGCCAAAGGAATAGCCAAAATCTCCTCTTAATATAATATTTGAAATCCAGCGATAATATTGATACCAATATGGTTGATCTAGCCCATATTGCTTTTCTAAACTTTGTTTTACATCTGGTGATAATTCAACCCCTGATTGCTTAAGTTTAAAGATATAGATATCTAGAAAATCTCCTGGTGGTAGTTGTATAACTACAAAAATTAAAACAGAAATAAAGAATAAGAGAGGAATAAGTATTAAAACTCTTTTAAAGATGTAGTATAGCACTTTATGAAACTTTCATCTTTTTCAGATTTTTTATCATTATTTCTTTGATTTAGTCTTTTGAAGACAGCAATCACGGAATTGTGATTGCTGTCAACTTAAATGCTATTTGAAGAAAATTTGCTCAGCTGCAAAAAATGTTGCTGAGGAAAATCCACTTTCTGCAACATTTCCAGCATTTGGTGGGATAATGACTGGTCCAACAACATCTCTGGCAACTGGGAATAGTGGAATATACTCCTTCATCCACGCTGTAAAGACAGCTTCTGCATCCTTCGCTCTTTCTGTTCCTGGCCACACTTTTCGGATCTCTTCATCAATCTGATAGAGGTTTTTGATCCATAGCGGAGGCTCCTCTCCTGACTGACCTCCTGAGGTGTACCATTCATGCCACTTTGAGCCCCAATTAATCCTCTGGTCTGGCATGTAATCAAACACTAGATAGGGCCAATTTACATCATCCATCCAACTCATTGCTGCGTATAGTTCATTTGAGTTTCTTCTTGACTGAAATAGGTCATCACTAATCGCTTTCAGAGTTGTCTTCAGCCCAACCTCTTGCAAGTCTGACCTGATCAGTTCTGCCATCCGAATCCAATCTCCAGCAGTGTTTGGTATCTCAAAGATTATCTCAAACGTGTTTCCATCTGGCCCTATACGAAATCCCTCAGCGTCTTTCTTATCCATCCCAATCGAATCGAGAATAGATGACGCTTTTTCTGGATTGAATTCTAGAGGGAACCACTCTGATCTTTTTCCCATTCCTAAGAATTGAGAATCGATAATCGCTTGGTTGTTTATCGCCATGTTTACTGCCAACCTAAATTCCTTCTGATAGACAACCTTTTGCCAGTTTTTATCTGGGTTATTGTAGTTGAACATCATTGCTACTGGAGCATTATGGTAAACGAGGTTGGTATATACTCGATAATTTCCATTTTTCTCGTTCTTCTTGAGTAACGGGACTTTATCGTGCTCAATCAGATCGCGATGGAAGTTCACTTCACCCCCGATCACTTTTAGAGGAATGTTCTCCGCATCCGCCACCTGAACAGAGACATATCGATCCACGTAGGGCAGCTGATTACGCGCTGTATCAACTTTGAAATAGTATGGGTTTCTCTCCATGACTATTAATTCTGGTGAGGACTCAACACGAATCCATGGCCCTAGATTCGGATACCCGGCTGTTACTTTTCTTGGTATTTCATACCACTCAACGTGAATATCCTTGAATAACCTCACCCATTCATCATCATTGTACCCCTTCTCCTTAAGCAGCCTTTGAATCTCAGCTTTGCTCGCATGATCAGGATGATACTTTTTCAGCACATGGCTTGGTTGCATCCAGTCGTTGTACTGGGCACCCCAAACTTGACTCGCACCAAAATGCTTCATCAATCTGCCACAGCCCTTTTCATAAGTGATGCGGAAAGCAAGATCATCAATGATTTCTAATTCGGCAAGTTTACCATCTGGCTTACAACCACTCCTGAAACGGTAGTGGGGCGTAGGAGTAATCTCTTTATTCTTGATTACCTCTTCGTAGGTGAACCTTATGTCCTCTGTACTGACTGGAACTCCATCTGACCACTTCAATCCTTTTCTCAACTTGAAGTAAAAGACGCTGTAGTCATCGTTGATATCGAACTCTTCTGCAATATTTGCCTCAATTGGCCCAGCTTTGTGAGCCGGAGTTGACAAAAACCCCTCGTTTACCGCGTCTCTAAGGTTCCAGTCATAGTCACTGAGATGAGAAATTGACCTGAACTCACCACCATATTTCCCAACTTCCCAGTTTGGCAGGTCATCAAGAGCTACTTCTCTTCCTGGACCAACTACTACTGGATTGTCCGGAAGTCTCTCTTCGACGGCAGGCAATTTACCTGACTTGACCAGTTGTGCTAGTTCTGGTGCCTCTTGGTACTTTGCCGCATAAACAATTCCTGTCATCAACATTGGTGTTGATGCTAGCATTAACAATTCTTTGAACTTCATATGTCCTCCAGAGGAAAATTTTGTTCTGAAATATCTTCCACTCCAGTCTCATCATTTCATAGGCAAACTCCATCTTTCTAGTTTTTGCACCTCATCTCTCTTTTCAATTTATCTAATTGAATTTATTTATTTTATTTATTTTATTTTAGTATATTATATATAATTTAGTTTTGGCGGACATTAGATTTTGCTAAGCAAGTTGTCAAGAAAATTTCTATTATCTTCTCCTTAAGCTATATCTGTCCTTGATTCATTTTACGGCCGCCTTTGCTCTGATCACTATCTTAAAAGCTGTCTCTACGACAAAGCTTTGTTATTAGATAATGATTGTGTTCTTTTATCGAAAACCTATTAGTCTCCTTGGAATCATTGTAGTTTTCCAAGCGGTCTGCTGATGCACTATTACTAACTTCCTACATGTCTACCAAAACCATCATCAAAGTCTGTGGCCTGACCCAAGCAGACGAAGCACTCACCTGTGTCGAATTAGGGGTCCAGTGGCTTGGCTTCAATTGCTACCAAGAATCCAAACGCTATCTACCACCCGAAGCAATTGCGACCATCGTGGAGCAACTGCCTCCAGCAGTACATGCTGTTGGGGTCTTTGTGAATGCTTCAGCAAAAGAAATTAAAGAGATTCTCCAACAGACCGGATTACATGTAGCCCAGCTGCATGGTGATGAAAGCCCAGGCTTTGCTCATGCCCTACAGGTCCCTTGGTTTCGAGCATTTCGGGTCGCTGGTAATCTGGCAGAAGAGGAAATTCGTAGCTACAGTCAAGAGTTGTTTCTGCTGGATGCAGCCCAGGCTGGGCAGTATGGTGGAACTGGACACGCCTTCGACTGGAGTGTAGCCACACGCTTAAGAGATCATGGCAAATTGCTGCTTGCTGGAGGTTTGCGGCCAGACAACGTAGAAGAAGCCATCCTTCAGGTGAGACCGTTCGGCGTGGATGTTGCCAGTGGAGTCGAAAGTGCTCCGGGTCGTAAAGATCCGAAGAAGGTGGTGAATTTTGTCACTGCTGTTGCCCAAGCAGAAGCGTCATGGTAAGGATTCAGCAGTCATAGTAGAATCTGGCATCATTGCTAAGTTCTGTTTTCTTCAATCCAATTCCCATCCTTCAATCAACAACACAGCATGGAAACTTGCGGATTCAGCACCTACCGAGGCATTCCCGTAGAAAAGATCGTTACTCCCTTGGACGCCTCCACGGCACTTAGGCGTATTACAGACCAGATCGACAACCACAAGGGAGCGTTGATGGTCAGTAACTACGAAGTACCTGACCGATATTCCCGCTGGGACATTGGCTTCATCAATCCCTCCTTGGAGTTGATTGCCCGGGAACGTAGTTTTTCAATCAATGCTCTGAATAAAAACGGTCAGCGCTTGCTGCCCTTACTGCAGGAAGTACTGGAAGACCACCCTCATTTGGAGTCCTTCACAGCCACGCCTAATGCGCTTCAAGGAGTTACAAGTCCAATGACAGGTTGGTTCCCTGAAGAAGAGCGTAGTCGGCAACCCAGCCTCTTCTCCGTCATTCGAGCCATTGCTGACCTGTTTCGCTCCGACGAACCATATCTAGGACTCTATGGTGCCTTCGGCTACGACCTAGTTTTTCAATTTGAGAAGCTGGAGCAACGTCACACACGACCGGAAGATCAGCGGGACTGTCATCTCTTCCTACCCACCGACCTGGTTGTGGTCGACCGCCAGAAGGAGTTGGCCTACAGCATTTGCTACCGCATCTATACCCCAGAAGGCTGGACAGAACCTCACCTGAATACCGGTACTACCTTTCCAATGGCATTTGGCCGGGCAGACGGGGCCGTACAGTGTGATCACAACGAGGGTGAATTTGAAGAGAAAGTGCAACAGATCCGTTCTGGTTGTCAGCGTGGTGACTTCTTTGAGGTTGTGCTCTCGCAGGCTTTTTCCGCTGACTTCGACAGTACCCCACTGACACTCTTTCAGCGTCTTTGTGAGCGCAATCCCAGCCCGTACAGTTTTCTGCTCAACTTTGGTCAGGAACAGTTGGTCGGGGCCTCGCCAGAAATGTATATTCGGGTTAACAACGGACGTTTTGAAACCTGTCCGATTTCAGGAACAGTACCAGTTGGGGAAGATGCAATGGAGACGGCAGAGCGGATCAAGAACCTGATTGGCTCTGCCAAGGAAGAGTCTGAACTCACGATGTGCACAGACGTTGATCGCAACGACATGTCTCGGATTTGTGTGCCAGGCAGTGTAAAGCTGTTGGGACGTCGGCTGATTGAGAAGTATTCACGCCTGATTCACACCGTTGATCATGTGGAAGGACAACTCGCTGAGAGTTTCGATGCAATTGATGCGATTCTAACCCACATGTGGGCTTGTACCGTGACCGGTTCACCCAAGCCAATCGCCATGCAAACGATTGAGAATCTCGAAAAATCCCCACGTCGCTGGTACAGCGGCTGTGTGGGCTTCCTCTGGTTCAACGGCTACGCCAGCACCGGAATGACTCTTCGCACAATTCACCTACAGGAAGGGGTGGCAACGATCCGGGCCGGGGCAACACTGCTCTTCCATTCTGATCCGAAGGCTGAGGAGCAGGAAACTCGAACCAAGGCCTCTGCTTTTCTTGATGCAACTCTTGGCCGGAGCAAAGCACAGGTCAGCAACATCATTGAACCGGTGAACGGGCAAGGTAAGACCGTACTCTTCGTAGATCATCACGATAGCTTCGTTCATACACTCGCAGGGTATGTGCGGCAGACTGGTGCTCGGGTGATTACACTCCGGTCTGGGTTCCCTTATGAAATGATTGATCAGTTCCAACCAGACCTACTCTTCCTCTCACCAGGACCCAAGACACCTCAAGATCAACAGGTTCCTCAACTGGTTGGAGAGGCTGTACGACGTCAACTGCCCATCTTTGGAGTTTGTCTGGGCCATCAAGGAATTGCTGAGCACTTTGGAGGACGTCTGTTAACATTTACTGAACCTTGTCATGGTCAACCTTCGGAAGTTTATCATGAAGAAACAGGTCTGTTCGCTGGGCTTCCTCAACCTTTCCGGGCTGGACGTTACCACAGTCTCTACGTTGATCCAGAACAGCTACCTGCTGAGTTAGAAGTCACTGCTCGGACAGATTCAGGAGTGATCATGGGACTACAACATCGGCAACTTCCAATTGCTTCTGTACAGTTTCATCCCGAGTCCATTCTCAGCCTACAAAAACAGGCAGGACTTCACTTGCTAGACAATGCATTGGGATTGTTGTGTGGCCGTTCCTGAAAACACGAGACATCGTACTAGCAGTCTGAAAAAGTTAGAGAGTAGAATTCTAAAAAGTTTGTCTCGGAAGCTGGGGTCTAATTATGAAAATGACTGTGCATAGTAGAATTCTTCTCTTTTTTGTTATTGTCACCTCACTACCCTGCTTATCCTTAGCTCAACAGCGGAATGGGACTGATTCTGGAGATGATTTCTCTAGTAAAGTTTATCGGCAAGCTTTGGTAATAGAAAACACTAGTTATCAGAATACCAAAAGTGTCTCGCAATCTCTGGCCACTAAAAATCAGGTAAGTAACACACTGCAAAGCCTTGGCTTTCGAGTGAGTAACCTTAGTAATGCCAAGCAACGCGAAACAGAGAAGGCAATTCGTCAGTTTGGCAGGTCACTCAGAGATAATAGAGGAGTTGGTGTTTTCTACTACGCTGGCCATGTGGTACAATTTGAAAATGAAAACTACTTGTTACCAATAGATACCAAGCTGACTCGTATTGAAGAGGTGCCTTATAAAACAGTTCCTCTGGGTAAGCTGGTGAGACAGATGAAGTTTGCTGGAAATCAGATCAATATCATCATTCTGGATGCATGCTCACCCAATCCCTTCATCGAAGAATTACATGGCGGCACTCCAGGAATGATGGAAATAAAAATACCTAAAAACATGATCATTTCCTATGCGTGTTCTCCGCGTACACTTACTAAAAAAACCGATCCTGAAAGGTTATTCACTTCGGCTCTTCTGCAGCATATGAAAACTGTCCAGATCGAATTGAATGAAGTCTTTGAACAGACAAGTACTGATGTTGCACAAAAAAGTGATGGTCGACACGTTCCTTGGTTTTCTTCATCTGTGAGTAAAGAGTTTTTCTTTGCTCCCAACAAAAAATTTTTAGAACAATATGTGCTTAAACCTGTAGTTGTAAAAAATGAAGATTCAAATAAATCAAGAGTGACAGATTCTAGCAATCAAACTGTTGCTGCTAAACAATCAGACAACCAAACAAACCAAAACGCTGAAATTGTCATAACAGAATTAGCAACACCTCCGGATGATCAAAGAATCTTTCGCTTCAAGAGAGCCTATGTCGACCAGCAACTGGCCAATCTCAATGCACTACTCAATAACGCTAGGGTGATTCCAATAGAGCAAGATGGCAAACCCTGGTTTATCTTTGATTTTATTCGTGACGGAAGTATCTACGAAAAATTGGGACTGAAAAACAAAGATGTGATTGTGCAAATCAATGGCTTTACAGTGGACAACCTGCCCAAGGCTCTCAAACTTTTTGAGGCCTTACAGCTGGAAGAAAAGATCACCCTACGCATCAAGCGTGAAGGTCAAATAACCGATTTTCAATATTTTATCGACAGCTAATTTCAAGTAGATCTCTTATGCAACTTAACCACTACGATACTCCTTGCCTGTGGGTCGACCTCGACATCATGGAGTCAAACATCCAGCACTTGGCTGTATACTTTAAGTCTCGAGGCTTGGAATGGCGGCCTCACACCAAAGGAATCAAGATCCCTGAAATCGCCAAGCTTGCGATCAATGCCGGAGCCTTTGGAGTCACTTGTGCCAAGTTGAGTGAGGCAGAATTGATGACCGCAGCTGGTGTGCAAAACATTCTGATCGCCAATCAGGTCGTAGGAGAACAGAAGATTGAGCGACTTTGTCAGCTTTCCAGATTCAATGAAATCATCGTGGCGGTTGACCACCTAGAAACCGTGCAGTTGATGAATCAGATTGCTGAGAAGTTTGCTGTAACCCTAAATGTGCTACTAGAGGTCAACACGGGGATGAACCGAGCTGGTCTAGATCCGGGTCAGCCTGTATTGGATTTTTACCGGGCAATCAGTGAGTTGAAGCTCATCCGAAACAGAGGCTTAATGGCATGGGAAGGCCACACAGCAACCATTGCAGATCCTGACGAAAAAGTATACTCGATCTCTGCTTCCATGGAAAAACTGAGCGCAACCGTCTCCCTCTGCAGAGAGCATGGCATTCTTATCGAAATCATCAGTGGTGGGGGCAGTGGAACCTATACCATCTCCTCCAACTTTAAGCTGCTCACTGAAATTCAGGCTGGTGGCGTGATCTTCACTGATGTCGCCTACTCCAAGTGGGGTGCAGAGACTCAGCCTTCACTTTTTCTAAGGAGTCTCGTCACCAGTCGTCCTAGTCCCAAAAGAATCATCACAGATACTGGTTGGAAAACCCTCCCTGGCTGGTCAGTCGCTCCCAAACCACTTGGAGTGGATGCCGTTGGCTCCGTGAGCTTTTCCTCTGAGCACGGGGTGATCCATCTCACCAAAGAAAACACCTCCCTACGTCCAGGAGATCCGCTTGATTACATGGTGGGTTACGGTGACAACACCGTGTTCCTACATGAACGGCTCTATGGAGTGCGAAACGGAGAGGTTGAGACCATCTGGGAAGTCAGGGGAAGAGGAAGGTACACCTGATTGAGTCCATCGGTTATCGACCATGGAAACCTCAGACAATTCCATGTGCCACAGGAATCGGCAGCGCAGAGCGATAACGTAACAAGCATATGATGCTCAGTCGTTCCCTTGTAGCTAGTAGCACCTCATGCTGAATATCTACACTACGAAAAAGCACCAATCGATTTCGGCTCAGTAACAGGTCCTGGAGTCTCTCTGCCAAGTGTAAACACAGTTGACCTCCTTCTTCAGCATGCCAGTCCCAATTGAGGTAGGAGGTGGTAAAAACGGTACGCCCTGGAGCATACTGAAATTGATCCAGGTGTCGTTGATAGCGAGTTTGTGCGGGACATAGTGTATAGTGCGCTTCCTGAGTGACAAAGCTCAAGTATAGATGACGGTTGAGCAGTTCCCGCAGTTCTTCCAGGCAGCGCAGGTATGTCTGTTGGGCAACGGTGACTTGATCTGGATGCCACTAATCGATCTGATCTCCTCGAATCCGCACCTGGCGTTGCTCCTGATGTCCTTTCCCGACTGGTCTGCTATAATCTTCCAGCTTCCCAGCGTTGTCGAGCGTCCTCAGCCAAGGTGGGCACAACTGGACCTTTCAACCAATTCTCACAGACCAACCAGCCTTGTTCCGCCAAACGGTTGGGCACTTACTCCCACTACTCCATTCGTACTCTCTGGAAAATACACACTAGCTGTGAATTCTCGGTGGAGCAGGAAATTCCTGTGAGAAGTCCGTACTGTAACCCTCGAATACAAAACACACTGCCGAAGTCTATGTGCTAATTTCGCAGGAGATTCAAGCTAGATTCAACCTGATTTGGAGGAAACGCATGCCTCAACTCCGCTCCATTCTTTCGGTCCCAGGACACTCTGCCAAAATGCAGGCCAAGGCTCTCCAGAGTACTGCGGACCTAGTGATGTTTGACTTGGAAGACAGTGTCTTGCTTGCAGAGAAAGAGACCGCTCGTCAGCAAATTATTTCTACCCTGAAGAGCCTACCAGAGCACCATCCCCGTTTGGCACTACGCTGCAACGGATTGAAGACCGCCTGGTTCTATCGAGATATGATTGAAGTCTTGGAAATAGCCGTGGATCGAGTTTCCGTTTTGGTCATTCCCAAGATCGAAAACGCAGGGGATGTGGCTTGTTTCACTCACTTACTAGATGGAATTGAACGGCATACTAAAGCCCAGCAGACTATTCGCTTGCATGCTTGCATCGAAAGCCCCGCCGGTTTGGTACAGTCCGAAGCAATTGCAGCAACCTCCTCTCGTCTGGAAGCTTTGGTCTTTGGGATTGCAGACTACTCTCGTGCTATTGGCGCCCCATTGGTTTCCCTCTCAGGTCATGGGGAAAACGAGAAATCAGTTTATTCGGGCCATCGCTGGCACTATGTCCTGAGTCGCCTGGTCGCCGCTGCCAAGTCAGTGGATCTTCAAGCGATTGATGCTCCCTATGGCAACTTTCGAGATGTCATTGGACTGCAACAGTCCGCCACTCAGGCACAGGCTTTAGGCTGTGATGGCAAGTGGGCCATTCATCCTGATCAGCTGGGTATGATTCAACAGGTGTTTTCTCCAAATACAGCGGAACTCGAACTCGCACAAAAAGTTCTAGAGGCCGTACGGGCAGCAGAAAAGCAGGGATTAGGCGCCGTGGCAGTCGATGGTCAAATGATTGACCAAGCCACGGTAAAGTTAGCAAAAAAAGTTTTGGAAGAAGACTGAACAAAAGGCGAGTTGTTACCGGCTTTGTTGCTTCTGGAAAGCTTCAAACTCAGCTTCCAGTTGCTGGCTGAACTCTGAGTAGGTCTGATTCGAGATGTGATCGAACAGCTGGTCATCACGGAAGGGACGAGGCCTCGTCAGCAGTTGTGTTTCCTCCTTGACCTTAGGCGGTGTAGAGACTCCGACCGGAGCTGGTTTCTCTTTTGCGGGAGGAGCTGGCTGGGTCGGTTTTGTGGTGGCTGTGGTTGTAGCTGGCTTTGTTTCTGGAGCAGCTGCTACAGGCTTTTCTGGAGCTGGTGCCAGAGCCAGTCGGTTCACAGACACTGCCATTACCTTGGGCAAGCGGAGTCCTACGGACTGTAACCACTCTCGCGCCACATCACTCTGCACTGCGAAGTTGATTCCCGTGATCGCCAGACCGTCTGCTGCTTTGCGAGCAATGCTGGTGCTCACTCCAATCATCTGCCCATCCTCATTGAGCAGCGGCCCTCCGGAATTGCCTCGATTCAAACTGGCCTCTGTCTGGAAGATGTGATTCCCTCGCACTCCTTTCGCGTTTCGAATCCTTGCCCCAATCCGCCCAGAAGTTAGCGACCAGAGTCCGCCATTTTCTGGATGCCCAATCGCCAGTACTGGATCCCCAATCTGCACACCATCTGCAGGTCCCAAGCTAAGCGGTGTTACCTTGGGTGGAGCTTCCACTTCCAGCAGGGCCAGGTCCAATTTTTCTGAATAGTGGCTCACCTTCGCTTGGCGTCCCTTGCGGAAATTCTGCTCAATCCCGTCGTTGGGATTCTCAAAGCTGTAAAAAACAAGCGTCTTGTCCATCGGGCGTCCACTGTCTCCGAGGACTACGTGAGCGTTGGTCAGCACATGTTGGTTGGTGATCATCGAACCTGTCCCCTTGGAATGGGTCTTCGAGTTGGGTTCCATGCTGACTAGCAGTACCACAGCTGGAACTGCCTCCCGGTAGACCTCTGCTGGAGTTGCAGTCAATCCCTGCTGAATCGAGCTTAGCAACAGAATTCCCCCTAATACCAAAACGGTTCGTAGCTTTTTATTCAATTGCATCAGTTTCTCCAGATGATCAAAGTTGAGATGTTCGATTTCGGGAAAGCTCGGTTTTGTTTTTTGCTTTTCACCATACTGAATTTACATTCATCTAGAATTTTTAATAAGACACCCAAGACTTGTTCAGCAATCTATCCAAATAGCTAATTTACTCTCATCCACGCCAGTCGGCACCTTCTCTCTCATGGAGAAGAAAAATTTGATCGAACGATTATCTGAAAAACTCTCCCCTAACTGGGAGAGTGGGGACCATCACAGATGGTGAGTAAGGGATTGTTTTGAACCAAAAATGTTCTTTTTCTACCCACTCTATCTGGCAGATTCTACCTGGGAAGCAGTCAAATTGATCAACCTAGTCGGGGTCGGGCTGTGAATCTCACAGGCTCAATCGGTTGCTCTTCCAGCAGCTGTAGCATTCGTTGGACGGAGCGTTCCAACTGAGCATCACGTCCCGCGGCATAATCATGGGGGGCGTCTTCGATCACCTCATCCGGTGTCACTCCCTGGTTTTCGACATTCCAACCTGCCTTGTGAAACCAGATTGAGTACTGAGGTTGAGTTGTCGTGGTACCATCGACAAGCTGATAACGGGAGTCAATGCCGATCACTCCACCCCAGGTTCGTTTGCCCAGCAGGGGGCCTATTTTCAACTCGCGGAAGCTGTAGCTGAACATGTCACCATCCGATCCAGCAAACTGATTCGTCAACGCCAACAAATGTCCACGCAGCGTATGGTACGGATAGGACTCCGGAGCACCCCAGCGGCGTACATCATAGCCCAGATGTCGATGAACCAGCTTCTCCAGAATCAGCGGGGAGACCATCCCACCAGCGTTGTAACGCACATCAAGGAGCAGTCCTGCCAAGTGAACCTGGGCAAGAAATCCTCGGTGGAACTCCGCCAAGCCCTGTGTCGACATATCTGGAATGTGAAGATACCCTACTCGTCCTGCGGTCTGCTCGGCTACAAAGCGACGGTTCCCTACCACCCAATCACGATAGCGAGCGGCTCGTTCACTACGCAGGGTACGGACTGTGATAATGCGAGATTTTGCATCTTTCTCTGGATGCTGCAAAGTCAGTGGAACCATTTGTTCAGCCTGGTGTAGTAACAACTCTCCAGGGCTAGTCTGCTCATCAAGGGGAACACCACCAATGGCACAGAGATAATCACCCTCTCGCACATTGAGCCCTGGTTCACAGAGTGGCGAACGAATCTTCGAACGCCAGGGATCACCAGTATATAACCGTCGAATCACGTAGCGTTTGGCAGCCACATCCCAATCCAGATCAACACCGAGTCGCCCGAGTTGATAACGTCGCTTGGGAGGATAATCTCCTCCATATTCGTAGGCATGTGAAGTACCGAGTTCACCCTGCATCTCCCAGATCAAATCCGACAATTCAGCCCGTGACGCTACTCGATCCAACAGCAGACGATATTGTCCTGCAACTTCCTGCCAACGGACCCCTGACATCTCCTCATCCCAGAAGAACTCTCTCTGCAGACGCCAGGCTTCATGGAACATCTGCTGCCACTCTGGACGCAACTCCACAGCAAAGCGCAACCGATCAAGATCTAGCCAGCCGGTCTTGCGGGAAGGTTCCTCAGGAGATCCATCTTCCTCATTCACATTGGCCCCAGCTTCCAGCACCCGCAGGCCCTCTTCGCTGGCATAGGCCATCGTGCGAGCCGAAGGGGTTACTTCCAGATAATCCAGCCCCTGCAGCAATAGCTCTTTCTCCTGTTTTTCGAAGTCATAGGCCCAGAGCAGGCCCTCTGGTTTTCGCTTGCTTGGCTTTTCTTCCTCACTGCCACTACTCAGCGGAAACTCACTGAAAAGCACTCGCTTGCGCAGGCCAAAAACTTGTCCATAGATGCCTTCATTCACCGGAAACTCAATGATCCGCTGGGACAAACCCTCCCAGTCAATACGCAGTGGGGCTGGGTCTTCCTTCTTCTTGTTTTCTTTCTTTTCGGCACTCTTCTCGCTGTTTTCCTCCTCTCGCTCTTCAGGTTCCTCTTCTTCTTTTTCTCCAAGAGCCGCAGGCTGTTCTAAGAAAGGGGAACGCAGGTCACTGCGCAGAGTAATCAGGTAGGGCTTCATGCTGCGGGCAAAGCTCGCTCCAATCTGTACGGTGTCCCAGATCGGTTGGTAGGTGCGTGAAGAGAGAAAATAGAGCCATTGCCCTTCCGGGTCGAAGGCTGGACCAAAGTCATAGCGTACCGGTTCAGTCACTTGTCGTGGTTCAGGTTGATCCACAGAGCAGAAGAAGATGGCGGATTGTTCGGTATTCAGGTGTTTGCTGTAAGCAACCCAATTACCGTCTGGTGAGAAGGTAACATCCTCAATTTCACGGAGGTTGGAAACATCTAGCAGTGTGAGTGTTCCCTTCTCCAGGTTAAGGTACCATAGCTCCAAGCGGCTAGTAGTCAGCAACAAGGCTGGCTGAGTTGGAGATGCGGCCATGGACTGAACACGGCCTTCAGGCAATTCGATCCGATCCAAAGGTGATACTGAAGCCTCTTCTACAAATAGCAGTAGTTCCTCCTGGGAGTTCTGTTCATCGGCAATCGTCGCCAGCCGGCCATCCGCGAGATACGTTGGCAGTCGATAACGAGTTCCCTGTCTTTTGCCATGCTGCTGTACTGCGAGCTCCCAGAGTGGCATTGAGGCTAACCTGCCACGCACCGACAGGGCAACTGAGTGTCCCTTAGGATGCAGAGCGAAGTCCTCCCACTCCTCAGAACCATAGACAAACTTACGCTGTACATGAAACTGTGGGGACGGCAGAGTGATTGGCAGCACCTCACCAGTCTCTTTTCCAGGTTCCCAGCGACATAAGCTGCCTGCCCTGTGGTAAATGACCTTGGACTCACCATAAGCAGGCTGGCGTACGTAGAATCCAATCTCCTTAGTCTCCTGATGCAGATCACTACCATCTGGCTGACATGACCAGAGATTGCCAGTTCGATCAACATCAGAGAGAAAATAGATCCGGCTCTGCCACCAGACTGGAGTGACCGGATTACCCGGATGATCACCGAGGATGCGCTCGAAGGTTCCTTTTCCGCTTGCATCGACCCAGATCTCCCCATGACAACCTCCCCGGTATCGCTTCCAGCGGGAGTTCTGGACTGTATTGCGGCCCAGAACTCGTCTCAATCCAGCAGGCTCTGTTGAAAGAGTTCGAGCAGGACCAAGATCGACTGAATGGATTAGACCACCTTCCAAGGAAACTTCATAAAGTTGAGCGTCTGCGTTGCCATGAATCGAGCGATGCGCTCCACAGAAACGGATTGAGGTGCCGTCAGCGCTCCAACCATCGATATGCAGCACATGCCCCACATAGGTCAACCGTCGCAAGGGACCACCCTCAGCAGGCAGGCAGTAGACCTCCTGCTCACCTTCTTCTGCAGCGACTAGCGCAAGCCAGCGACCACAGGGAGAGAGACGTGGGGTCTGCAGTTCGCTACGGGATTCGGTCAGGCGCTGGGCCCGCCCGCCCATTAGGGAGACTTCCCAGAGGTTGTCTTCAGCCACAAAGTAGAGTTGGTTCCCACCAAAAGTGGGGAAACGGAGATAGCCGAGTACAGGAGAATACATTGCTTCCATCAATCAGGGGAACGACAGTCAACAGAAAAAGGTTATCACGATAGAGGAGGTATTCTGGCGAGGCAAGCGGAGGTGTTGGAAAAATCTTGTTTCAATACTTCTCAATATTCATCATCAACATGGTGCTTTCCAACATATCCATCTTATACTCGTGACTGGCAAGCTTTAAGCAGTTTCCTTATGAAATTCTGAAATCATAGATACGGGCAAACAAAACCTGTTTATGAATGTCTCAACACTTCCCCCGTCATTAGGGTGCCAAGAAAGCCAATCGAAATCTTTAGTAAATCAAATTTGGTGTGATGCTGCTTTTGCGAGTAGAGAGAAATCTGCACAACTCTCATCACCACTCTGCAGTACCCCATTTGAGTAATTTCTCCTGAAAAAGGGGTCCAAATGAAATTCGTCAGTTTGCTCACCTTCCTCATGATTCCTGGCTTCTGCCTGGCCATTACATGCGACGAGTTACAGTCTCCTACGCAGGTACGAGTATTTCTGGAGCGCTCCAAAGATTCTAATCCCATCTTGCGGCGTAACGTCAGCACTACCCTGGAAATCAGCCCATGTGAAAAAGAAGCCTGCAATTCAAAAAATCGCAAAGAACAGCAAAAGGAAGTACTGCACCTGTTACGTCTTGACGATAACAGCAGAGTTCATTTTCTGAAAGGGTCAAGGTCATCACAGTGTTTGATCCAGCGAGGCGAACGGTTGCTAGGCTGTGCAGCTTGTAGCGAGTTGGCTAACGAAGCTTGCCGAAGCTACCCAGATAGTTCCATTACTCGTTTGCAGGGTACAAACATTGATTCCCGTGACTTTTCTCTGCTGAAATCAGAAAGCAACACATATTCCTGTGATGAGTTAGAAAAAAATCCTGGGTTTTTCAAGTTAGAGATTGGGATTTCTGGGGCAGAGTATGACCAAGTGATTGCTTTTTTCGATGAGACAAGGGAAATCCCTGTCACTCTCAACTTTTTTACAGATGGCATACTACGTAAGGTTTACCGTACCTTTCCCAAATACTACCTGCAGATTGATAAGCAGTGGATTTCTACAGTCTTGAGAGTGCGCTCCACGCGAGGAAATGAAAAAGCCTTTGTTGCCGAAACGTTGGTTTATATTCAGCGTGATGGCAACAAGTATAATCTGTACTTAGATCCAAAAAACGATCCAAGGCTGAAAAATATGAGCCCGTCAAATCTCTTTATCACCAACTGAGGCTAGCAAATGCATAGACAGCTGCTCGGAGTCACTTGCCTCTTCAGTTGGATGTTGAGTCTCCCGGTTCTTGCTCAGGATACCCACTACTCTCCAGCACTAACCTCTAGTATCGAAATCACTGAACAGCATAGAATCATTCCAGAAGAATTGAAAAAGTTTATTCCTGAACCAGACCGATTTAAATACCTACCCAAAGAGCTGCAGAACCGGTTGATTGTTCAGCTTAAAGAGATGATTGACGCAGAAAAAGTTTGGGCTCAGCAAATAGCTACACCGACCGAATCCAGTTTTCCTGACCAACAATCTTCACGCTCACAGTTTGAAAAGAATATTGAGCAAATTTCTTCGACTCTCTTGAGCCAATATCCTCTGCACCAGAAATTTGAAAAATTAAGTTCCCACAGAACCAATTTAGAAGCACAGTTTCAAAAAGCAATAGAGCAAGGAGACGCCAAATTAGTTTGGGTATTAGATGCTCAGTTAAGTGGACTAGAAAGCATCCTGTTACTCATGAAGCTGACTCCCTCAATGGCAAAGTCAGTGCTGGATACCACAGAATTTTCTGCAAAAAATAGTATCATTAAAGATTTGGAAATGATTCCAGCAGTTGAACCAGATTCGATTGCTGAACAAAAAATTTCCTTACAAGATAAAACTTCGCAAAATGAAGAGATATCCTTGATCCCAAGTCTTACTGAAGATCCACTGGGACTCGATGAAGATCCTTTCGCAGAGGTCGACACTACTGAAGAAGACCTTGGGCTCAACGAAAATCCCTTCACTGATGGGGCAGGCGAAGATCCATTGGGACTCGATGAAGATCCTTTCGCTGTAGCAGAGCCCACTACAGTAATTCTTGAATCTTCGGATACCGAAGGAACTCCTGAAAAGGAGTCACGAGCCTCTGTAACTGAGCAACAACAAGAGGCCAACGATTTTCAAGTTAAAGTTCAATTTTCTCATGCAGTGACTACAACATTCGGAACTGGTGAAATCAGAGGACTATACCAGATTGATCCAGAATTTGAGAACCTCAGCGAGTATACATTTGGAACAACCTATGAGCAAAAAATCCATGTTCAAACATCCCCAAAACTCTACAATTACGCACGCTTGAGCGTCAACTTTACCCAGCACTATGAGCGCAACAAAGAGCAGTTTCTAGATAGCTATTTTACGATTCGAGAGATTTACTCAAATTATCAGGATGAACATCACCAACTGCGTTGGGGGACGCAAATTTTTGAGTTAGGGAAACTGGATTTCGATAGTCCCATTGATGTGTTGCACTTGCAGGAAATCACCGCACTCATCTCATTGGATTTAGAAAACAGCAAGGAAGCCCTGCCTTCCCTGCGATACCGATGGTTGGGACAGGACCAGACGGTAACGTTGATCTTGCTACCCTTGAGGCCCTCAACGTTAGGTATGCGCTTTACTGAGTTGCGGGAAAGTATGGAGGCACAGGAAGATGGTGATCGAGATGATGGCTCCTCACTAAGAGACTACTTTGGACTACAATACCAATGGTTTGCTTCCAGTTATGATCTGCGATTTAGCTACTTCCATTGGTTTGATCAGGATTCTTCAATCACTTTTGATTATGAGCCAACTCAGAAAGTTGTAGTTGAAAACGGTTTCGAAGAGAGACGATCTTCCTTTGAAAAACTGGCAGACAATTACACGGAAAGAGAATCTAAACTAGATTTCTTGACTCTCGAGGGAGATGTAAGCTGGGAAGGTCTGGTCTGGAAATTTGATCTTGGTTATTTTCTGCAGAAAAATCTCTATTCCTATGAAATTGATGAGAATCGAAATCTATATTTTCGTACGGTTCGCTCCCCATACCACGCTTTAGCAACTTCCTTAGAAACTCGCGTAAAGCAGATATTTCTACTTGGAGCATACTCCCTGCGATATTTTACTGATGTTCCAGGAAACACACATGCCGTGCGCTATGAGAACAAAGAAACATTGCAGCAAAATCAACGGCAGTTGGCACGTCATCAAGTCTCTGGAATTGCAGTTATACCTTGGAGTAATGAAATTCAGTTTCGCTTTGTGGCTTATCAAACCTTTCCTTTTGAACAGACAGGTTTACTGCACATGACTGTGTGGGATGAGCCTATCAATAATACACAGTGGTCACTGAAATTTTTACGATACATAACTCCAGTTCAAAAAATGCTGAACTCTGAGGTTACTGCTACCCAAATTTTCATAAGTTACCGTAAACAGTTTCACAGCAATTAATTATAGAGATGTCTTGGTTAAAACAGGTAAATCAATACTCCTGGACTCTGCTTGTAGTAGCTTCTTTGCTCAGTGCTCTGCTCATGATTTTTGGTGGAAGCAGCCTGTTCAATTCTCAAGGCAAACTACAGATTGATTCCACGATTGAACCTTTCATCAGTCGTGACTCGAATGCCTACCAAGATTTTCTGCACACTCGATCTCTATTTGGCAACGAAGAAGTCTTGGTTGTTGCCTTGCAGCCGGTTCCTCCACAATCCTTGGGACTAGCACATCTGGAACTACTGAAATCCCTTCGAAAAACTCTTCAAAACCGATTACCCGGCCTAAGGTCGGTTCAGTCTGTTTTCGATATTCCCCGTCCTGTAGGAGCGTGCTCTGGATACTCTTACTTCCATCAGGAGCAACCGGGCTCCATTTGTGTTTCTCGGTTACAAAGATTACAAGAAGAGTTGGCCTGCCTACAAATTCCTACTCCTCCGACACGAACTCCGAGTGATTTAGCTTTCTCACTAGAAGACGATCCATTGGGAGGGCCAGAAGAGCTTGCCAATGATTTAGCAGATAGTCTGCTGTTGGATCTAGATCCTACTGAGCTACCTCAATTTGATGAGATTTCCTCCGAAATCCTACACTGTCCTTCCAAGGTTTGGCAAAAGACACCAGAAGAGTTAAGGCAAGAAGCCAATCAAGATATCAAACAAATCCTGAACGATTTGGCAGAAAATTCCTTAGCATTAGGAGATTTCGTTTCAGCAGAGGGAACAACCTTGGGGATGGTGCTGCAGTTCAACACTGACTCTCTGCCTTCCTCTGCAGAAACACAAGAACTCTTGCAAGAGATTCTGAAAAGCTTCAGTTCTTCAGAACTACGCATTGCCTACGCCGGTCAACCCAGACAGATCTATACGTCTTCCAAGGTGCTTCAGGAGGATATCGAAAAAATTTTACCCTTAAGTTTTGGTCTAATCATCATTGTATTATTCGCTATTTTTCGAACACCTCGAGTAATCGTCGTAGCTTTTATCAACGTGGTTCTTTCACTAATTTGGACCGGATCTTTCGTTGGCCTGATTGGTCATCGTTTGAATCTGGTAACGATAGCCTTTGCTCCAATCCTGATTTGTGTTGGCAGCGCCTATGTCATCATGGTTTTGGACCAATTTCTGAGTATCAGTAAGAATCTGCCAAAAGCGTCTATTGATAGTCATGTTTCCAAGACTCTCGATAAGGTAGTAGTTCCTGTGAGTGTTACTGCCTTCACCACGGTGGTGGGTTTTGCAGCTCTGACTGTCAGTCCTATTCCTGCAATTCAGCAGTTGGGACTATATTCCTGCGCGGGAATTCTACTAAGTAATCTGTTTGCTCTGACTGTTACTCCCTCCTTACTGAAAATTCTTCGAGTTAAGGCGTCTCATACTCAGTCTGACTCTGTCCACAACTCCTTAAGCTGGTTTAGTAAAGGCAGTGAGTGGTTACAGTACCGGGCTCGGAAAGTTATCGTCTTCTGGCTACTGCTCGCTACAATAGCAGGCCTTGGTGTCCTAAACTTGAAAATTGATAGTAATTCTCAGGCACTCGCACCAGAACATCCTCTTGAGCAAGACCTTAGCCTAATCGAATCTGATCTGGCAGGGACTCAGTCCCTTCGTTTGGTATTTCAGGCCAAGCCTGAAGCTGAAGAAAAATTAGTTTCTGCCGCCACTATTGTCGGCCTAGATAATCTCGAAGTTTGGCTACTGACTCTGAAAACAGAACAATGGCCTGATTCCCTAAAGGGATTGCGTATTGACAAAATCTATTCACCAGCCCAGACACTCTGGGTATATCGGAATGGCTTAGATGATTTGAATGATCTGGAGGTTCAGTATTTTTTTGAGAAATTAGCTGAGCAAGACAGCCCTATATTTCTTAGTCCAGATGGTGAAAACTTACTAGTGACTCTTCGGCTGAAAGCAGATGGATCATCAGAACTGCTTGAACTGCGAGAACGACTGCAACAAAAGCTGCCCGAGTTTGTTCCTCACCTTGATGTTACTTTCACGGGAGGAGCTGTTTTGACAAGTGAATCAGCCAACAACATTGCCTCGGGACAGATTGATAGCGTGTTGCTGGCACTATTTCTGATTTTTGGAGTGATGTGGGGCCTATTTCTCTCCTGGAAGATGGGGGTGATAGCACTTTTTCCGAACATTGCCGCTGTTTTACTTTTCTTCGGAACCCTTGGCTGGTTTGAGATACCGCTCGGAGTAACCATTTCAATCATTGCTTCCATTGCCTTAGGCATTGGGGTCGATGATACAGTCCATTTCTTGACTCGCTATCATGAGCGGGTTAAGCAGGAGCGGGATCGACACAAGGCAGCACAATTAGCACTGCAGCAGATGACCCGACCAATGCTGACAACCACCCTCGCCCTTGGTCTAGGTTTCAGTGTCTTTGCATTTTCTGAACTTGATTCTCTGCAGTTATTTGGGTTGCTAACCGCGTATACCCTACTAGTCTGCCTAGCCACTGATTTGACCTTCCTACCAACCATTGTGATGGAGACTGGCCTGGTTACTGTTTGGGATTATCTTGGTCTCCGCATCAACAAACAGCTGGTTCAGCGTCTAGCAATCTTCCGTGGCCTGAGTGTAAGAGAAGCTAAGATTGCAACACTCCTCGCCTACTCAGAAGATCTGAAAAATCGACAAGTTCTGTTCAAAACTGGAGATCAAGGCCAGGAGATGTTTGTTATACTATCTGGAAAGATACGAATTCAACAAAATCCAACTGGCGGTGCAACTCTGGCAGAACTAGGGGAAGGAGATACATTTGGGGAAATGGGCTTGTTTCGGAAGGCACAACGTAGCGCAACGGCAATAGCCGTTGATGAGACCCGCCTACTAGTGATCAATCGAGACAGCCTCTATCACCTGATGCAACAGCGTCCGCGCATCGCAACTACTCTTTTTCGCAATCTCGCTCGACAACTCAGGCAGGCAATTTTGCAGACCAGCCAACGGGTGCTGAATCAAGTATCAAAGACTCAGCAGGAAGAAGCACCACCAACTTCTCAGCCTAGGCCTCTGATGCTGAATATCTTTCAGGGCATGACAACCAAAGAACAAGAAAGTCTGAGAGGTTTTGGTGTACTGCGATCTCTTCCCCAGGACGAAAAAATCATGAATCAGGGAGAGCAGGGTAAGGAAGTACTCATCTTGCTACAAGGTCAGCTAAAGGTGCAAATAAACAAAGATAAGGGCTGTGTTGTCCTCGCACTGATTAATCCTGGTAACTTGGTTGGAGAGACCGCTTGGTTAGAAGAAAATCTAGTTCGAACAGCTGATGTAGTCGCCGGCACAGATAGCCTCGGACTATTCTATGATCGTCTTGCACTGGAAAAATTATGCACTCAAGAGAGTCGTCTAGCAGCTCGGTTTGCCTTTAATCTGATCTGCCTGCTTGCGGATCGTCTGGAGGCTGCTAATGAACAGCTAGAACATACAACAGCAAGATCTGGAGTCTAACTCTCATACACAGATCTATTCCTTGTGAATCCATTCTCGCTATCTACACAGCCAAATTTTACCATCTCAATCGAGACCGAATGAATCGCATGCCACAAATCGTAGTCGCACATAGTCAACCGTCCATTTTCCAGAGTCGTCACACAGGGTAGGAGCCAGTTCCTCGTTGACCTCAGTAATCATCTCTTCACGCCCTGCCCCATCTGTAATCAGAAACGAAACCGCGAAGGTCTCCAACCAGCCTCGAAGCTCTCCAGGCAAGACCGTTGGACGTTGAATCAACTGCATCACTGGCACCTGAAAGCCAGCTTCTTCCAGGAGCTGCCGATATTCCTCCACACCGGGAAAGTACCAGGGATTCACAGGTGCTAGGCCTCTGCGCTGACGAGCTTTTGTCAGTGCTGCCAAGACAGAAACCACATTCCCCCGTCCTCCCATTTCTGCGACAAAACGACCGGAAGGCTTCAACGCTCGCTTTACTCCAGCGATGACTTCTTTAGGCTGGGTCATCCAGTGTAGGGCTGCGTTAGAGAACACCGCATCAAAAACGCCTTCGAATTTCAAATGTTGCCCATCTATCACTCGCGCGTTAATGCCTTTTGCCAGGGAGGATGCAACCATCGCAGGGCTGCTATCGACCGCTATTGCATGGCAACCAGCATCCATCAACTTCAGAGTCAGTTCGCCATCTCCACAGCCAAGGTCGAGTACCGTCTCCCCAGGCTTTGGATTCAGTAATTGCAGTACTGGTTCCCCCAAATCACTAACGAACCGTGCATTTTGGTCATACCCAACCGGATCCCAATCCCTAGTGATGTTTTCCTCACTCATTGCTGACTCTCTGAAGCAATCGGCAAAATCGTTTCCAACTCTTCCTTCCAGGCCAAATGATCATGCAGCACTCATTCAGCGGTCTGGGCAATCGAGTGGAAGTAAAGTCTTAGATAAGGAACCAACAAGTCATCAGTAGCAAGCTGACGTCGCAGGCGATCCTGTAGGATCTCATCTAGACGGAGCAGTTCATAGACCGTAAAGCTGGCTATCTGGAGTTCGTTGCCGCAGGTAGCCGTCCTGAGGTCTGCCGCGTACTGCGATGTCCAACCCAGCCTTTAGCTTCAGGTGTGGTAGCAACTGACTGGAGAGCAGAAAACTGGGTTCTGGTAGTGTCTGCCACCATCAATACATAGGCGCCCCAGCAGTTGATCTGGCTGCTGACCAAGTTACAAACGAATGTTGGAAGCACCGTAGCGCAGGGCCACGTTGAACAGTTCCTGCCACTGTCGGGAAACCTCCACTTCCTCCATTGCAGAAGCATCACCACGTCCTTCACGATAGAGTTGGCCAGCCGCACTCGGTTCACCGAACCAAGGTGGAGACTGGGATACTGGAACCGCAAGCGCAGAAGACGTCACCAATCAGCCAGGGAATGCCATCATTACCCACCAGCAGTAACAGGGATTCATGAAAGAGTTATTCCTGCTAGCTCCAAAGGTCCGAAGGATAGACTACAACTAGTTAATCTCCTTTGGCAACGGGGGCAACTGATACCGACGAGCCATGCGTTCCAAGATCACATCTTCCAGTGTGGGTTGTTTCTCGAGGACTCTATATAGCCGAGAAAAGCTAGCTGGTGATTTTTCTGTATTCTCCAGCTGGTAAACCAAATTTCTGGGCAGTATTCCCTCCTGGCGCAACCACTTGAGCAACTACATTCAGCAGCTCCTACGCATGCTGTTGGCCTATGAAATTTTGATGAAAAAGATTTCGCTTTGTCTGGATTCCGTTACCATAATTTTTCTTTAAAAATCTTAACTCAACAGGAGCATTGCTCGATGGTTCGCATCACAAAAGTCTACACTCGTACCGGAGATACTGGCGAGACCGGTCTCGTTGGCGGAACCCGTCTACCCAAGGATCACCCTCGAATCGAAGGTTTCGGCACTATCGACGAACTAAACAGCTGCTTGGGGTTAGCTCGTAGTTTCAATGCCCAAAAGCCACAATCTGAGCGTCGAGACAAGCTCGAGTTGATTCTACAGGCAATCCAACAGAAGCTCTTCGACATTGGTTCCGAACTAGCCACACTGCCAGGCGACGAATACCCCGGACAGATCAAGCTGGAGGAAGCCGATGCCGCTTGGCTGGAAGAAGTGATTGACGCTATGAACACAGAGCTGGAACCATTGAAGAGCTTCATCCTGCCAGGAGGAACTCCACTCAATGCCTTCCTGCATCAGTCTCGCACTACTTGTCGTCGGGCAGAGCGTGCAGTCCTGCATCTACATCGAGTTGAGCCAATTAATCCAGCAATTCTGAAGTATCTCAACCGCCTCTCTGATGCCTTGTTCGTCTTTGGTCGCTGGGTCACAGCCAAGCTGGATGAAACCGAACTGCTCTGGCAACCTGGTAGCACTCGTCCTGACTGGCGCTGGTCAACTGACGACTGAAACCTCATTTCAACCATGCCAGAAAAGCGCTCTCCTGAACAGCTGCTAAAGACACTCTAGTGTCTACCTGTTGCCACAGAGTTTCAGACCACAACCGGTGAACAACTTCGAGTCGAGTTTCCTGGCTGGCTCAATTCTGGAGCTGGTCCAGATTTTCTGGAACCCTGTCTGTGCCTGGGCAATCAACAGCTTTATAGCGCTTGATTTTCATACCCCCACTCGGCTTGGGCAGGTGCATGGGCACTTCGACGATCTCGCATACCACCAGATGATCCTGCACGTGGTACTCTATCACAACCCCCAGCTTCCTCCATTGGTTCGTGAAGACGGACAGATGATCTCAATCGTCAAAATGGCCACCCAATTGCCAAAAAAGTGGGAGCAACTTGTACCTGATGGTGCTGCACTGCTTAAGGAGTACGATCACTTACCTGGACACTGCGGCAGCTTATTGCTTGAAATTAGCTAGCAACGTCTGCACCTGCTTTTGCAGGAGGCTACCGAACAAATCTACTGTAACAAAAGATGCAGCCTATTCAACAGGCTTGGGATACTGCAGAACCAGAGGAACTGCTGCACCACAATTTGTTTGCTGCACTAGGAGTTCCCAACTGGAGCATACCCTTTGCCGATTTGGCACAACGCCTACCTTGGTCAGCACAGGCTTGGGATACTATTTCAATCATGGCTACGTCAACCTCCACGTAGCGCTTGTGCTGAACTGTGTAGCTTGTTTCCAGAGACTCCACCGAATGCTATAATCTGCACCGAAAACACGCCCACTGGTGCCAACTCTGGGAACGCTTGGAGAATAACGATCGCTTGAGTGCTCCACCTCGGGAGAGCCGGTAGCCCCATGGACGCCTGGAACGTCTGCTCTTGGGCAGGTTTCATGACCTTCAACGAGTCACTCTACTCGAGTTGTTGACTTTCTGGCTACAACAATTGAAAACGCTGGAGCCACACCCCTGACTGGGAACCTTGACACAAATGTGCCAGCTTCGCCCAGACCACGGTCTTGCCTGATCAGCATTTGCTGGGAGAACAGCGACAGGTGCTGCTCTGGACAACGGCTTGCTTCCCTTTTTCCTGGCTTATGCTCGACAGCATCAGGAATCTGAACTGGGGCAGCTGCTCGATGCAACAAGGTATGCTGCAGCTTGCCAAGGACTTTTACACCAACTTCCACCAGAGTTGCCAACGCTGTGAGCTGGTCACTCTGCTACAGGAAGGAACTTCATAACCACTACACTGAGACCTCATGTCGGACTGGAAGGAAATAGCTCAATTTGCACAAGAGATCGCTCATGAAGCGGGAAATTTAATTCGCCAGGAACGTGAACAGCAAACCGTTTCACTCAACTACAAGACCCATCAGGAGTTAGTCACTTCTACAGACCTGAAATCGGACCAGCTGATCCGTAGTCGCATTCAACAACGCTTTCCAGAACACCAGATTCTCTCAGAAGAGTTAGCGCCCGATTATTCTTCACCAGGGTTGCTGCAGAGCCAATTGTGGATCATTGATCCGATTGATGGAACTGTCAACTACGCCCGTAATCATCAGATGTGCGCGGTCTCCATCGCTTATGCAGAAGCAGGCCAGGTGAGAGTCGGGGCCGTCTACTGTCCCTTCCTCGAAGAACTCTTTCACGTTATTCAGGGAGAAGGTTCCTATCTCAACGCAAAACGACTGCAAATCACTATGCAGACAGAGTTGCGTAGCGCCTTGATCGGTACCGGTTTTCCCTACAATAGAGAGGAGCGACCCAAGCTGATTCCAAAGTTTCAGAAGATGCTGGAGAGTTGTGGTGACATCCGCCGTATCGGAGCAGCCTCTCTGGATATCTGTTGGATTGCGGCGGGACGGATGGATGGTTTTTTTGAGACGCTCAGTCCCTGGGATTTTGCAGCAGCTCAGCTGGTTGTTCGGGAAGCCGGCGGAAAGATTGGCCATATCGGCGAGGTGCCCCCCAACGTTCCACCAGAACTCTATGGTATGGATCTTATCGTTGGAGCACCTGCGATCTTTGACGAGATGCAGCAGGTGTTGCGCTCTGCCTGATCAGGCAAAGCAGCTGTACATCTTCTGAACCAGCGCCTGATTGTAACCATGGGAGGTCATGTTGGCCACTACCCGACCGCGCAGCGGATAGCCCAGCAGGAACAGGTCACCAATTAAATCAAGGATCTTGTGGCGGACAAACTCGTCCGCAAAGCGCAATTCGGTGTTGATCACCTTGCCGTCATAAATGATGATATGCGAGTTGAGATAGCCACTGCCAACCTTGCCCATCTTCTGGGCCATGTCGATATTCTGGAAGGTGTTGAAGGAGCGGGCTGGCGCAATTTCACTCAGGAAGGAATTCTGCTCTGCGTTGAAGGTCATTTGCTGCTCTAGAATCGGTGGTGGGTAGTTGACCCGCATTGTTACTTCGAAACCATCATAGGGCTCCACGTAGAGATACTTCTGTTCAGGGTCTTCTTCACCAATACTGAGTTTTTCGCAAATCACCGCTTCTGTCACCTCGGCATCCTGATCCACGGTTCCTGCTTCGTCAAGCAATTGGGCAAAATCGAGAGCCGATCCGTCCACATTTGGAATCTCCTCGTCGGCCTTGATTAGCACATTGTCCAGCCCAGCCATCGACAAAGCTGCCATCAGGTGCTCCACCGTGCGGACACGTCGATTCTCCCGAGCCAGCACCGTAGAGTTAGCGGTAAAGCTCTGCTGGCTCTGTGCATGCTGGTAATCTTCTAGGCTGGTAATTCTGCCAGGAATCGCAATACCATCAAGGGTTTGAAACTGAATTCCACTGTTTGGAGTTGCTGGACTGAGGATGATACCTGTGTTGCGACCACTGAGCAGGCCAGTACCGTTGAGGACTACATTGTCGCCAAGAGTACGCTGGGGACGTCCAGATTTGCGTAGCTCCACGGACTGAAGATTGGTTGCTGGCTGGTAGGGGGCTGTCTCGATCCGGATGTCGGAAGGTAGAATCGCTTCTTGGTCCGGTTGAGCGGCTTGTAAGGCACCCGTGATCTTATCTAACAACACATCTAGGTGCAGTGGCTTTTCCAGAAAATCTCGGGCTCCCAGCTTGATTGCGCTGACGGCAGCTTCAATCCCAGCGTGTCCGCTCATCATGATCACAGGCAGCTCAGGCTGTTCGTTTCGTAGGTTCTTGAGGATCGCCATCCCGTCTTCTCCGGGAAGCCAGATGTCCAACAGCACCAGGGACATCGGCTGCTCTTTCAGAACGTCGTAGAGTTCCCGCGCATGTGCGCAGCAGCGTACGGGGTAGCCTTCATCTTCGAGTACAGCGGCCAGACTACTACGGATAGCCGGTTCATCATCAACAACCACGATTGGATTCATGCGACTCCTGCAAGAAAAGATAACAAGACGGATGGAATTGTCGGCTAGTGTGCACTCATCATACCGGGCTTTGGCAGAAATAGGGCAAGAAAATCTGCACATTTTGATCATTTGCTGGAATTACCACACATGAGTGAGCATCACCCTTCACAAGATTCTACCGTACTCCAAGTGGATCAACTGACGCTTGAATTTGGTGGATTGCGTGCTTTGGAGCACCTGAGCTTTCAAGTCCAGTCCCAAGAAATTCTCGCGCTGATTGGTCCCAACGGCGCCGGCAAGACAACCTGCTTTCAGTGTATAACGGGCTTTCTACCTTCAAATCTTGGTGAAATTCACCTGTATCCTCCCAATCATCAAACACAACGACTGAACGGCCTCAAGCCCTACCAGATCGCCCAGCTGGGGGTGGCTCGCACCTTTCAGAGCATCCGACTGTACGAAAAACAGAGTGTGCTGGAGAACGTAATGATGGGACGTCAAATCCGCACCAAGGCTAGTATGTTGGGTGTGCTCCTGCGAGATCGACGTACCAGAGCAGAAGAACAGCATATTCGTGAAGATTCCTTCCAACTACTGCAGCGTCTGGAGCTGGAACAGTATGCTCAGGTAACTGCGGATAGTTTACCCTATGCAGCCCAACGGCGTTTAGAGATTGCTCGGGCGCTGGCTACCGATCCCTTTCTATTGTTGCTTGATGAACCTGCAGCTGGCATGAATCGGCAGGAGACAGAAGAACTGAACGAGCTGCTGGTAGAGCTTCGGAAAGAATTTCAGCTGACTCTCGTGCTGATTGAGCATGACATGCAGCTGGTAATGAAGCTCTCAGACCGAATCATCGTGCTGGATCATGGACGCAAGATCGCAGAAGGCTCACCGCAGGCGATTCGCCAGCATCCTGATGTGATCCGAGCTTATCTTGGGGAACAGGCCACTTCATGATGCTAGATCTGCGCAACTTGGTAAGTGCTTACGGTAACATCCTCGCTCTCCAGGACATCTCTCTTTATGTGAAACAGAGTGAGATCGTGACCATTCTGGGCAGCAATGGCGCTGGCAAGACTACCTTGTTGATGGCCATCGCTGGACTGGTGTCGCCCCGCCAAGGAGAGATTCTGTGGAAAGGAAGATCGATTCAGCAACTGACTCCGGATCAGATCAAAGCACTGGGTATCGGTCTAGTCCCCGAAGGTCGACGCATCTTCCCAGAATTCACCGTGCTGGAAAATCTGAGAATAGGAGCTTATCTGCGCCAGGATCAGGAACATGTCCGAGAGGATTTGGAGCGAATGATGGAACTCTTTCCGATCCTGCACCAACGACAGTCACAGTTCGGAGGCACCCTCAGCGGTGGTGAGCAACAAATGCTGGCTATCGCTCGAGCCCTGATGGGACGCCCCCAACTGCTATTGCTCGATGAACCATCTCTCGGACTGGCTCCCATGATCGTGCAGCAAATTTTCGAGATCCTGTGCCAAATTCATCAGCAGCAACAAATGACGATCCTGCTAGTCGAGCAGAACGCCCACCTAGCTCTCCAACTCGCAGACCGAGGCTATCTACTCAAAAATGGCAAAATTCAAGTGACCGACACATCTGCAAACTTATTGGACAATGAGGCTGTTCAGCGAGTCTATCTTGGTAGGCGAAGATGACAGCAAAACATTAAATGAATTGCTCACTTTTTCAATGAAGACTTCCCAAAAATCTCCTGAAAAAACTCCGATTCCTACACAAATCTAGGGGTCCAGATGAGCCCTCGTCCGTTGACAACGCTAGCATACAAAGGATTGACAACTCCTGAAAAATCCTCGCCCAGCGGGAGAGGAGGGATCATCATAGACAGTGGAGTGATGGCATAAAATAAACACTGTGTGATGCCAATCATCTATCCTGATGGGTACCTTCTCCTCCAAGGAGAGGGAAGAAAGATTCGCGCAGCAACCAGCTCCCAAGAGACCCAACGTGAGTACCTTCCATTTTGACAGAGGACTTGAGCACTTCTCAGAGTAAGGTCTGGTTCTGCGAGTAGTGATCCAGCACCTGCAACGACAACTCCTAGAACCATGAGAAGCCAACTTTGAGTTATTGATCCGCATCATTACTGGACAACAACTCTCCAGCGCTGCAGCCTACACCATCTATCGCAGGTTAAAGCAAAATTTTGAGGATTCCGTCATCGCACCTACCATAATTCTCTGTTCTTTCAGGGAGCAACTACTGGCCTGTGGACTCTCTAACGCCAAGCCGCAGTACATTGCGCTGATCGCCAAGCATTTGATGAACATCCCAACCTGATTGATGAACTGAGAGAAATGTCTTCCAAAGACGTACTGGAGACACTACAAAGATTTAACGGAATTGGTATCTGGAGCACCTGTATCTTTGCGCTGTTTTAACTCCACCATCCAGATGTCTTTTTCTGAGGAGATGTCAGTCTGAAAAAAGCAATCCGACTGCTGTACAAGAAAGAAGATATGAGTGCATTGCAAATGGAGACCATCACCTAACCGTGGCGACCCTATCGCAGCACAGCCCGCCTAGTTCTGTGGAAATGGATTGATGGAGAATCGATTAGGTTTTCGTAGCAACCAAACTGCTGTTGCAGACAACTGAATTCTATCCGATTTATGAAAGGTCCATCACAGGGCGAATGGAACTTTACGGAAGTTGTACCACGCAGATGATGGTCAGGGGTTGGGGAAAGAAAAGTTGAGATGGATTGAAGAAAGGTTGTGTTGTTAGATTGTTTAGAGTAAAGAAAATGTTAGTTGTAATTTAGAAAATATAACCAACATTTAAAAATATTACATATTTTGGGGAATACTTATTTACATCGCTCTCAAAATCCGCCTGACAAGCGCTGTTACATTCCCAATTATTTCCAATTTCATAGTTTATTGATGGCTCACTAGTTATTAATCTTACAAGATTTATTGATGTAGTAAGACTACTATTGAAAAT
>JACLAC010011881.1_pt1 | contig 47004 bp, 53 predicted proteins | sample 8027881 | NCBI WGS metagenome assembly JACLAC01 (sample SAMN15725517, study PRJNA655200) | protist metagenome | isolation source: fluorescence activated cell sorting (FACS) single amplified genomes of... | place: Spain: Blaines Bay Microbial Observatory, Mediterranean Sea | collected 2016-01-19 | reverse complement strand
TTCGATGAGGTGGCGGTGGATACTTTACTGTTGTTATTCACGTTGTATGTACACTATCTGACTCACGCTACTCAAGTTAGTCGGAAGCGTCAGAGTCAGAGTTAGGGGCACCTGTAAAATTATGGGTCAGTTCTTCCAACCTCGAGCGATTCAATATGGTTAATAAGTTCCTGACCACTCCCTCTATGTCTATCGCCTAGGATTTTTTGCATCTCCTCAAGAAATCCATTTAACGTTGTTCTTTGAAAATTTTTATTTTTAATTTTTAAACGTGTATCACGCGCACGCGCACTCCCTCTATCGCAATCGCCTAGGATTTTTATCTCCTCTGTTAAAGAAGTTTGTATTAATCGGACTGATTGTACAACTTCGTTTAGATAATTCGTACTGTCTAGCTCAGTCTCCGAACGACGTAAAATTACTGGTTTTACATGTGCCCATAGCCGTGATGAGGACATGTAAAATTGTGGGTCAGTTCCAGCCTCGAGCAATTCAATATGGTTAGCAAGAGATTCTCCACTCAGGTGACCTTCATTTTTAGCACGAAGGATTTCTCGCGTACGCTTCTCAAATCCCTCTACTGCACGTATTCTACGTTTAGTTAGCAGTTTTTTTTAGTTAGAGAGCGCAGGGTCTTTCTCGGCCTCTCTCAAAGAATCTCGTAGCGATCTGGCATCTTGTTAAACTCCCTGAAGATAACTCGCAAGGTCCGACTCAGTCTATAAATTTCGAATTACTCTTTATACATGCCCCCATATCTTCCCGAATATGGAGCTGCGATGATTGTCTGCCGCCACATTTAGATCGTCGTCACCCTCAACTTCTTGATCTTGTCAGTGGTTCGAACGTCGGTCATTTTCGTCCTTACTACTGTCTATTTCTTCTACGTCTTGATGCTATTTCTTCTACGTCTATGAAGTCTAATGCTATTTCTTCTACGTCGTGATCTTGTCAGTTCGCACAGGCAATTTAGTCCATAATTAAGTCGGCGATGGGTGGTATCTCACCCCCTGGACTTCTGATGATAGGAGGCTCACCAAGTGATACTTGTCCTTCACCAGTACTACTCCCAGCTGATAAAGTGCTCACTAGTCTCTTGATCTGTAGGGCTTCCACTGGTCCCACGAGATGCTGATGCTGATTACCTGTGAACGCACCTACGGCTACTGCCGCCGCAAAAGCTGTGGGGTAGGCGCGCATCGACGATAGCTTCATAGTATCGTTCGCTACTATTACCTCTACCTACGCTCAAAGAAAGTCTTAAAACAGAAAATATTTTTGTAAAAGTAAAGTCGTGGTCCTTACCCTATACTAGGGCTTTGGAGGTGGAGCCAGATCGATGAATCAAAAAAAAGTGAGAAAGTGAGAGCTGATGCAGAAACACTGCAATTCAAGATCACAAGATCTTTTTGCATTAGCATTATAGAATCAATCATACATAGGTGAGTAGAGAAAACAAATAATGGTTGCTTGATGAACTAGGAATACTTAGATCTACACGAGCAATGATGTAGATGAAAAGTGAGATCATACATGATGGAAAACTTTCTAACCACAACGGTCATTATCATCAATTCCAATTGATCATTCTCAGGAATAACCAAAAGCATACTATAATTTTTTATCATTATGATCCTCGGCGTCGATTGTGGTGCTGACAGGAGTACTCTCAAGCTTACTGCTCCAGACCTAAGTTTCATTAGTAGCATGGACATACTCGTTTTAAAATCAAAGAACTCTTTTAATAATTCACTGCCCCCTTTATACTATGCTCTACTAGTAAACCTCTAAATATTATATCTAATGCAAAGTAATTATACCGTTCGCGAGCGGAGCGAGCGGGTATTGCCAGTAGCCTTTACCCATCCATTCTTTATCTTTCGAATGTCCTCGTCGTGGTATATGTATATCTTTAGCTACTCTAAAACTGATACATCGACGTAGATCTCGAACTCGATCATCTTCATCTTGTTCCTTGTATGTTAGAAAAGCTGCGAGTAGACCAGGTTTAAAAAATCAGGACTAGAATGCGCCATGATTGACTCTGATCCAACTTAAAGCTGTCGTATACTCATACAGACCACGATAATTTTTCATAAATTACATTTTATTTGGTTTTGGCCCTTCTATCTTTTTATAAGCAATATACGCGTCGAGGTCGACGTCTTATGGTATGTGAATAACTAGCCACGAGAGAGACGGAGATACAATAAATAGCGACCATGAATCAGACAGTTGTCATTGTTTGAACTTGAAGTATAGGATTATTTGAGTTTAAGACGAGTTGTCATTGACGAAAATTGTCATACTGAAGATAGTGAAAGTGATAGGAATACAGTAATTTTATTTTATCAACAAGAACAACGTCAACAGACGAATACTGTCATCAATTGTAGACCCAATTCGAAATCATTTTAACATCATCATCAGCTGCAGTAGAATATGTAGTGGAAAGAGCAAACGCTCAAAGAGGTTACTTACCCTTCTTCTCCTCTGAAGTTAAATGCAACTGCCTCACTCCACCACCCCACCGAGTGTTGTGTCAGTTTCCGGTGGTAGTCTTCCATCTCACGTCTTATCGCCTTCACACGCGCCTCACCCTTCTCCGGATCGCCACCTCCTCCCAGTTCGATCAGCTGCGCAAACAGATCCTGAAAAGAGTTCACCTTCTGCAGTCCTCAGAGCGTGTTCCACTCGAGATATTGGACCCAGTACCGCTTGTCCTTCCACAGCGTGTGGATGGACCAACGCTGCAGGTACGCAGTGGCTGAGAAGCCGCCCGGTGCAGGCCCCGCGTACACGGTGGAAGTGTCCACGTCCTTTACTGCACGTCCCTCACCCTTGCTGTCTTCTCACTCTGACCCCTTCAGAAACAGGTGCCGGTATGCGTACCGCGCGTCGTATCCGCCGTACGGTCTGTTCGCCCACACAAACTTGTGTTGCATCGGCTCCCCCGGCACGAAAATCGGCAGGTACATGCTGTAGATGTCCGTCAGCCGGATCGCGTTGGGTACGTGCGGCAGCAGCACGACCGCCTTGAAGCGGGCCATCTGCGCGAACGACAGCCGCTCGTCAGGATAGTCGTTCATGTCGTAGAAGCGCAGGGCCTCGAGCTGGTTGGCGGAGGTGGAGGATGTGTTATCTTCTTCTTTATTCCCCTTCTCCTTCTTCGCCTGTCACTCGCCCGCCAGATCGTGCACGTACTTCGACAGGTACAGCCGCATGCCCAGCCGCCACGCGATGGTGTGCTGCCGGTTGTTGCGAAACAGCAAGACCTGCCCGTTGTTGTCGTCGGTGGTACGTGCACGGATGTGCAGGCCCAGGAACGGAACGTAGGAGAGGCGCGGGATTCGGCCGCCAGTCTGGTACACTGTCTGCTCGAGCGTTAGCCTACACGCCGAACCGATGAAGTTGTATCGGCCGATGCCACCGCGCTCTATGGCGGCCACACCTTTCTGCTATCCGGTTTCTTGTTCACCTACACCTTCTCCATGTTCTCCCCGTCCCCCAAGCATCATCGCGTGAAACAACCCAAACCACTCGTCTAACGTGTCCAAGTCACTCTCAGGCCAGTACCACTCGTTCAATAAAGCCATGTTAAGCACACCAGTGACCCGAAAGTCCTCCTCGCGCCACCCAGGTAGTTTGCCGCTACTACAGCAGATCGATGTACACGCCGTAGATGATCGGACACAGGAAGAAGGGCTCACTGCAAACGAAAAGGTTGTACTTGCGGAAGAAGTCGGCGCCGAAAAAGCGCGGCAGGTACTCGTGGCGCAGCTCCCGCAGGGAGAAATGTTTCCTGCGCCGGTCGCTGGGTACCCACTTTCCGCCATCCCCATCTTCATCGGTGTACTCCCTTTCATACACGAACTGATGCTCGTCCGGATACGCCTCGTACCCCGGTTCCTTCACCACCCACGCCTTGAATTCCTTCCAGTCGGACACCAAACGCGTCCGCCCGCCCTCGTCCCCCATCTTTCGATGGTGGCCCCTATTAGAAGCCCGTGAAGTAGTAGTCGACAAACACGTCCCGATCGGCGTCGAAGCGCAGCGCCTCGTCGCGAAGGTAGGAGAAGCGCGCGGAGAGACTGCTGTCCTTCGCCGGGTTACCTGTCACCTGGGTGTCGAAGTGTCGTGTAGCACCGGACAGCCGTCGCTCGTACGCCTCCAGCGCGGGATGGTCCGCGTCGAACAGCGTGGCGAACGCCAACCGCACCTGTGCCTCGATTTCGAGCGCCGTTCCGTCGTGAAGCTGCAGCAGGGCGACGTTGATCGCATGTCTCTCCACTCGTTTCGATTCCGGGTCGTACTGGAAGAGTCACCGCAGCTATTTAGGCGTGAAAGACTCGCGCACATGCACGAGGGACTCGTAAAGCCGTTTCTGCTCCATGATCAGGGCGCGGCCGACGCCGGGTGTAGTCGATCAACTACTCTGCATGTCTTCAGCTTCCAGTAGATAGTTCACAGGCCTTCCGAAGTACAGCCGCGCACGCGGTGGCGCCGGATCCACGTCGCGGACCCACGCCTCATACGTGAAGGAGGTGTGACCCTCGTAGTTACTATACTGTCGCTATATCAGCAGACGACAATCCCCACCGACTGGACTCCATAAAGTCAAACGTGTGGTACGGCAGGTCGAGCAGAATCTCTGTAGTCGCGAGCAATGAAGACTGCAGTCCTCCTTGAGAGCCGAGTGCCGCGGTAACGAAGCCTTCTCCATATCTCGCCTCCGCCTCTATCGCTTGCGCCGCTCAGCTTCAGGCTCCCTCACCACCCGCCACTTCTCACGCCTCGACGCGAGCCTTAGTCAGTAGAATGAACCGCAGCATCACGTAGTGCAGCACAATGAACCCGTACGGGCAGTCGTACCACGTGCGCTACGCCCACTTGTGCACGAACTCTCACCCCGTCCTATACCGCACGTGGTTCATCCCGAATATCTTGTTGAAGCTCTACAACATTCTCCTCATGAACAGCGTGAAGTAGTCGCTCTCACTAGTGCACCAGCGTGCGGTGCATCATGGCGGTGTCGAAGCCCCTGGTCCACTCACTAAGATGTGGGTATATCGTACTTCTCATTACAGCTCTCACTTCTTACTACGCGCCTCACGACCCTCACTCGTTACTAACCTCGTATCGTGGCGCTGTCGTCGCGGAAGATGCTCTTCGTGCTGTTGAAGTCACTAGTTGTCGGGGTGGATGTCGGCCTGCACGTGGGCCTCGCCCTCCTCGTCGAAGGTGAGGCTGTTCCAGATGTGGTACGCGTACGTCACCGTGTTCGGCGAATCGTAGCCTTCGCTGTTGATGAGGTGGTGCAACACGTCCCACTGATTGGTGCCCTGGCAGTCGAGGAACTTTAAGGAGGCGATGTCGTCTTGGGCTCAGGACATGACGCCCTCTTATCCGCCGGCGAGCAGCTGGTCGTAAAACTCCTTGGCGTCCACGAGCTACCGCGCAGCGTCACTAGGCGTCGAGCGTGGTGAAGACTTCGCCGAGGGCTGCGCCTTCTATGGCGCTGGGGCTGGCACTTACGCCACCTTTATGGGCGCCCGGACCTGCTGTGCCACATTCACTTAAGACCAGGAGCGCGAATATCCATCGAGGTACGGAAGAACCCTGCGAAGATAGCTGAGTCCTTGATGAGCTGCTGCTACTACTGCTACAGCTGACCGATGTCATCGTAATTCTAAATCTGTTTGTGAAAAGACAACGCAATATATTCGCACGATCTCAACTCAAGTCACTCAATCAAACAACTAGAAAAAATAAAAGACTCTGACACTATCTCACACTCACACACACATACAGTCCTTTACTTCAGAATTACTCGTCTGTTGATGAATAAAAGTATATAGTGTTTAAGAACCCATGATACCGATTGTAGATAAAATTCAGAACTCTAGCTCATTCTCATTTCGACTATCTAGCATCTCATCGTTTATCGCGCTATGCTCCAAATTTGCACTTCGTGTACGTAGTACAAGGCGATTCCGAGAAGTCCACACCTGAATAACAAAGTATATACACATACAGATAGTACATATGCTGAAGTGAATCCAGTATAGCTTTTGTAAAGCAGCACCATAGTTTTGTTGTACCCTTCTTATAGTGGTTTTGCTATTGGTCTTTGTACCCGCCCTTTTTTCAACATAAGTTGAGATTTTCCTACGGGCCTTTCTTCAGGCCAACGATACGCCCACGGATCAGCCGCGATTCTATTTTTACTGGCAAAATCGCGGCCTTCTGGGCCACTGAAAAGAGGTTCAGACAAATCCAAATCTTGTCTCTTGATGATGTCAACACCGATGCGACTCTCAAATGATCCTGCGTGTTTTGCATAGTTTACAGAGCGTTCTGGTCTCAATTCATAGTCTCCTAGTTGTCAAACGACCTCGCGCTCGTTCTCTCTGAAAAGTTCGATAACTCTATGACGTAACTCATTTATATTTGTATCTTTTATGAGGACAGTTACAGTTTCATCATTTCAGCTCTGTCAATTTGAATCGTCCTGCCGCTCTGTCGCTCTGAACAATGTGGCGTCCACAATGATTTCGAGATCAGATACAAGGTCACTCCGTAGCGTTTCGTTCACTTTATATTTCTCATTCATTTTATTCACGAGCTAATTTCCTCTACGCATAAACCTGTTATGTCTTATGAAATAATTCTCAGATTCGTCTATCTTGTCAATTTGAGCTACATAGTCTAAAATGAGTCCTAATATTTCAGGATCAGACGCTAAATCTTTTCGTTCATCGATCACACTACTTCGTCTTATTAGATCTTGCACTCTATTGAAGTGCGCCGGCTCACATCCGATTCCTGGACTTTCCATGTCAGATTTACCAATCAACTTCATATCACTTTCAGTTTTAACCTGCGCTTTTGCCTTTCTAGCATGCTTGCATGTTCCACCATTCGTACGGCCCATACAAAGCACGTCATGTCTATTATCATAAGGTTGCCCGAAACTTCTCGTATGTGACGATGTTAATGCATCGATATAAGTTTCTATATCTTTGATTTCACTAGCGAGCAATTATATTCTGTTTTACTAACAAATCAACCGTGCGATCAAATTTGCAATTTGGTATTTAACGATCTATTGTTATTAAAGCCTCCTTTAGTGCTTCACGTTCAGCCTCGATCGCCGGCATGAGTTCTACCAATTGGTTTCGTTTAACCCTGAGTAGGTCATCAAACTCAAGATCATCTTTTATTTCTAGATCAGGCAATTTCATAGTCCCAGGTAAGATACACCCGGCCTTTTTTAGTTGCACATCCTGCGCTTCCCCGTCTCGACCTATGAATCCTTTGACGACCTTTCTGCTACTTTGCTGTAGTGACCCAGATAATGCATTTGAATTACTAGTTCTAGTATTACTTCGTGCGTGGCGTCAGTCTCACTCACCTCTGTGGCCTATGTGGCCTATAGGTCTATTGGAAAATCTATCACTTTGACTAGACTTATTTGTAGGCCATAGCGTTCTACGAGCAACGTCTTTCTAGCGCCTGAGTCACCGTTCTTGAGCACGACGAAGCCGAGCTTCGGTAACTGGGTCCGCCTTCACAGCCACCGGTCACTCTTTGTCTTTCACGTCGCTCGCGGCGCGGGCGCCATCATCTGATTCATCAACTAGTCAAGCTCTAGAATCAACACCAAGCCGCTCAACAGTAGCATTGCTTCCATAACCTTCCGAAGTACTAGAAGTAGGAGTCTACGCATGACTTGAACTTGATTCATCACTCGATGACGAGGAAGATGTAAGAGCAGAAAGAGGTGGGGTCGTACCTTGCTTTTTACTCTTTTTAGTCGTAGCTATATTAAACTCCATCTTGACGTTGGGACGAAGCTTTAGTCTGATGTTTAGAGCGCGTACCTCATGATAGTCGTAGCACATCGTCGCCAATATCGAGATAAAAAGTGGCAATACGAAGCCTGTCTCACCAGGCATGAGAAGATTTAGTAGATTGCTCATCATCAATTTCAATAAGATCTCAGTTTGTTTCCAAACGAAGATAATATAATTATAATTTTATTACCAATGATATATTTTTCAACTACAGTATATGTATTTAGGTATACCGCTACTTTTATAGAAGACTTCTACAACTATAACAGCTACAACTTGTTCAGGAGATTGCTAGCTAGCACTACTTTCTAGCTTAGAGTTAGACACCTTCAGCTCCACCGAATAAAAAATAAAATTGGAAAGCGCTCAATCCAAAACAAAAAAAAAATTATGAAGGAGAACTAAGATGATTCGTCCAAGACCAAGTGTCTAGACATTAGTTTTTATTTTTATTGTATTCATAATTTAAAATTCAAAAATTGCAAAGTTACAATTGGATTATAATACGGATAACAGTTAATCAACTTCATCAAGCAATCGAAGAGAAGCTATTAGAGAGATACATAGTCCGAAGAGATAACGATATTCGATTAAAAATTATAGTCCTATATGAATGGTATACACATCGCACTTTAGCAGACTATAATCGAATATCTTCAAGTCATAGTAAAATACTAATACATGATTTATCAGAACTTAATATTAGCACTCGCATGTATTATTGTAAACGTTGGGTCTCCTGCACATCTATGAGCCCGTTGCTTCCTCCTTTTGTTCGTTTGTCTTTTAGAAGTGATTGTTAATATGGTGATGTCAAAACATGGTTGTAGTGAACCCCTCGTTCTTCGTCGTTAAAGTCAAAGGCAAAATGTCGATGAGTAGTAGTCAACAGTACAGGTAGACACAGGGCGCATACCATACACATGCAAAATTGAGTCACGGAAACTATCTCGCACATCCAGTCAAACGCTCTGCATCGTCCACATCCTCCGCAAACACATATCTACGACCGTGAAACAAAACATGATCTATCTCCTTTTTATGAATATCAAATACATCCTCTCTTCGCTATGTCAAAAAATTCTCAACAATCATAGGCAAATTACTTACATCTCATATAGCATAAACGTCAACAGCTACCTCCTCAACCTCATCGACGTCTCTCCCCTTAAACTTAATACTTGTCCCCCAGCTCGGTGCAGTAGTTGTCTAGATCGACCCCTTCATACACCGCCTCATAATCACCCTCACCTTCGACATCCCCATCCAAGTTGTTACTACCAGCACCTGCACCAACCCCAGCTCCGTGCTCCAGCACGCGCCGCTCGTCCTTGAACGCGTTGTAGGCGCGGCCCCGCGGGTTGCCCTTCGTCTGCCCGAATTTTCGCGCCACGCGCGAACTCGCGGCCGACTTCAACACTTCGTAATCGGTGCGCCCCTCGGCAGCCGCCGCGGCGCGCTGCTCTCGCTGCTCCTCACTTACCCTTGTGTCCTTGCTGTGGCCAGTAACTACGTTGTCCTTGTCAGAATCGGCAGGACTGTTCGAAGCCTGTACATCCTGCGCACGAGGTTGTATTCGAGCCTGTCCGGCTGCGGCGGCACGATACGCCGCGTCGCCGCGCGGTCGCGGCGGGTGGGGTAGGTCTTTCGCTTTCTTCGCCTTGTCCTTCCAACTGGTTTCTTTGGCGTCGTTTTCAGCACCTTCTCCCTCACTGGCGACATCATCCTCCTCAGGAAGTTCCAAATCTTCCGCCGTCGTTTCTTTCCACAGCGACGGAGGCGCCACCTGCCAGCCGTTTTTGTCCGTGAGAACTGGAAAGTTTCGTTCAGACAGCTCCGTCTTCGCTTTATGCTCTCGCTCTTTCCGTTCCATCTCTTCGAACTTCGCCATAGCCTCCTTGATTTCAGCCGCCTCGCGCTCGGCTTCGATTTCCTCTGCCGTGCGGATTACCTCGACCTCAGCGACGGCAGCAGCAGCGGCTGCGCTCGACGTTGAACCTTTTGCTTGCGCTTGCTCTTGGGCTTCCGGATTCGGGTCTGCAACTATTTCGAATGAGTCTTCTGAGCTGCGGGGTGACTGCTGAACATCATCTTGTTCTGCAACAACTGTTACGGTTCGCAAACCGGTTTTCGTGTCTGTGCCCGTAGTGATAACTGCATCCGCAGGAATATCGACGACCGCGCCCGTGGCACTGCTAACACGATGCACTTCGTCCGTCGCTGGAGCCGCATTGACATTACTAGTGCTCGCACTGCTACTCGATGCACCCGCCCCAGTAGTCGATGCCATGATCAACAACTGATTAATCGAGCGGTCCAAATCCCGGTTACAAGCTTCCAGGTACACACTCTGTACCAGTGCTTCATCTAACGTCGGAAACATTTCATAAAGCTACTTCTGGTCCTGTTCGGCTTGAAAGGCACGCGTCTCATTCTCATGCCTCACCAGCTCTCGCTCTTCCGGCGAATACGGTGTTGCCGCGCCATACGTTCGATTATGCGGTAGCTGCCCCGGCAGTCGTGGACCCGCAGGCAGCCCGTGCTCGACGGGAAACTGTTGTTCAGCGCGCCAGACATCGGCGCAGCGCGATTGGAAGGCTTCACGGAGAGCGGGATTCTTGCACGACGGATCTGCACCCGGCATGGTCTCGACCAGGTCCCAGTCGTTTACGTAGGGCCTGATAGTGGTGAGTTACAGTAATGAGAATGACAATAAGTGGTATTGCAATTGAAGAAATTAGACAGAAACCTAGTTGAAGTCGAAGTGGTAGTAATAATGGCAGAGCTCTTATAGGTACTACAGGTACAGATACAGACAGATGAAACACTGAATCAAACTCACTTAGCATTTCCGGTACCAGCCGCTGCTCCTCCTCTTGCGACTGCTTTCGTCGTAGCGCTTGTTCGTTTCGACATCGTAACAGTATGATTATAATCTTCTGACGATATGCTGTTGTGGTTGTCTAGATGAAGCTTGTTGAAAATTTTTTAAAGACCCACCGTTAAACAATAGGTAAAACCCTCTTCTACTATGGAATGCCGTACTTATCTATGCGAATGAAAATATACTGGTTCCTAGGAACTTATCTAATTAAATAGCTTTCAATACTCTTCGTTTTCTGGAACTACTTAAGTCGAACTAAGTAGATACCCTAACAAGTCTACAAATACGTAGCAACTTGATATATCTGTTATCAAAATTTGTTAAGTGTGCACACACTAGTAACACACCTGCTACAGGAGGTATAAAGCAATGCCGTTTTTTTGTATGAACAAGAACAACAACATCAACAAGTAAAGAACAAAAACTGCCTATATTATAAAAAGGAAGCGTAACAAATAAAATGAAGACTCCGAAGAGAGGACACAGAGGTATCAACGGAAAAGCATAGAAAGAACTAGTCCTAGTGGGTCACATTTACGTCAATCAAATCGACGAACTATGAGGTGAACCGGAACGAAGAATTCATTTTGAGCCAGCAATAACAGTATGTATTTGTAAGTTCAGCAGTGATTTCCAGTATGAGATTATGATGATTTGCACGTTTGAAATTGCCTTATGACTATGAATAAAGTACTTAACAGTAGCAGAGTGTTGACGTGTGACTAAGCGCGCGGAGCATACCGCACTTAGGATGAAGTAGAATTTTTTACGAAAATGTCCCCTATCACAAGCTGCACAAAACCTGCAAAGACAGAGGACGGATAGCTTTTCGACGTCGACCTCTCCAGGTCGATGAAGCTAAAATGAATTTGAATTCGACCAACCATGCTCAACTACACAAACGTACGCTACAAGAACACAGCAGTCTTTCAATTTAGTATCACCTAACCAAGACAGCCAACTGCGAACATCAAGACGGCCCATGATCGCCATCAACATTAATCGAGATTAAAAAGTTGAAATTTGTAGTATTAAAGTTCAATTTATTCAGTCAATACAAGTAGATATAACAAGCTTACGCATGGTACAGATGCAGATCGTCACCGCTACCGCTCCGGCGAGGACGATCCACCTTGGTACTTCTCGTAATCCTTGTTCGAGCTGATTTGTAGTATGATGGCGGTGGAAGAGAAACTGATTCTTATGAGGTTTACCTAGATTAAGCAAGTCTAATGCTTTCCTAGCAAATAAACCTCATTTCTTGCAGCATCTTGTTACTCGCCCAAAATTTCCAAAATCAAAACCATAAGAATTATAAACTCGATTTTCAGTTTCATGTTCACCGATGATCGATCCAACCAAACTTTATTACCATAGTAAACGAGAAACTTGTTGATCTTGTTCTTGATCTTGAACGTACTTAAAAGTATCTGATTCTGAGTATGTACATCCTATAACAATATTAAAAATTCATGTTTTATTTTTATTCACGGCTCGCCAACGGAAACGCGAACGAGGTCATCATCAACAGCTACTTTATCATCGCTTTCAGCAACTGGTTGAGCAGCTGGTTTTTCTTTAAAAAATTCTATTAGCTGCTTTATCTCCGCTCGTTGTGCAACGAGGTACTCCTCTTCTGCAGCGAGCCTTGCGATGATATTTTCCTTCTCTATATTGAGCCCTTTTATGATACTTTCCGTTTCCAGAATTGACGCATTTGCATTGTCTATCTTTTGTAATTTCCTCTCGGTATTTACTCTCTTTTTGTATGCCTGTTGCCGTTCCAGCCCCGGCGCAAAAAAACATTTGACAAAGGCTTTGCTACCCCTCTCTACGAAGCTTCCGACTTGTTCTCCGAAAGTTGCCAACGCTGTCGTTTCCGCTTCAACTCCAGGAGGTGCCAACTCATTTTCCGCTTTGGATCCAGGAGGTGCCGGTTCCGCTTCGGATCCAGGTGCTGCCGATTTCGCTTTGGTTACAGCATCATTTTTATCGATACCTGCCAAGTTTAGCTTTACTCCATGTACCTCGGGTACAGCAAGGACCCTCGGCTCTGGGACCAGCGTGTTGGACCTCGACGGCGGGTTACGCTTTAGCGTTAACTTAAGACCCTCCGCGACGTTCACCACGTTCTGACCACAGGCCACCGTAAGCGCTGCTAGTACAGCGGTTGAGGAGTAGTTCACCATATTGATCTCAGGCGCGTTGGTGTACGTGACTGAAACTGAATGAAGTCTATTCAGAGAATGCTATGTACTAGTAATTGGAAATCCAAATAATCGCTCAATGTAAACTAAAACTGAAGCGCAAAGCGTAAAATTTTCTACAAAAATGAAAAAGCGGCAAAGAGAATTCAATCATTTTGAAGACACATCATGCGCGTTATCAGTGTTCCGTCAATACATCATAAAAATGCTAAAGGTCGTGAATTTTGCGATCATGAGATTAGCATTAGAATATGATCAAGATCATGCTCAAATGCGAAGAAAGTATCATTCAATCGAAAGATTCATAGTATTACTTTAACAGACATGCTTATGCTAGTAGTAGGTAAATTCAGGATAGCTATCGTTTATGCGAGTGTGTGATGAACGTGATAAAAATATTGATAGCGTGCGCAGCATTTCACGCATAAAAAAAAGAATTTTTTACAGGACTGTCCCCTATCAAAAGCCGTGTGGAGCCTGCAAAGGAGGACGGATAGTTTTCCGACCTCTCTAGGTCGATGATATAGACACGAATTAGACATAAGAACCGCACGCTAATCAGCAAAACGTACGCGACCACTCCACTCGTAATCCGTAAACTACTTTTCAGAACTCTCTCTAGCCTATTCGTATCATCTAACTGAGAAAGTTAATAAGACACCCAGACCATACAAATTTGGGTTAACAAACATGCAAAAGCAAGAGTACCAAATCAGTATGAGTATAGTATTAGTAAGCGTATTGTCACTACATCTTTTTGTGTCCTCAGGGTGTTAACCACTACATCATTAAATTTAAAAACATCAAAAAAACATCCATCATACAGTATCACACAACTCTCATCACCGACGCATATTACACCAATGCAATCTTCATCGCTTCGTTCTAGCACACGCACATACTTAAATTAATGTTCTACTTAATCTTATTCTACTTATATTTCAACACAGCACACTGATAACGCTGATATGCTGCGCCACACTTCTATTTTCTTAAACTTATAGTTATAATCCCTCGTATCAGACACAGACTTCTCATACGAATACTTTACATTACTTGCTGCTAATATATGGATCAGGATTACCTTTTCGTCTTGAGCCTATCTAACTCTCCCAGCAAATTCGAGAGCCGCGCTGCACCGCCTTGACTGATAGAAGCACGTTCGGCCGCACCACGCGCAAAGAGCAGCGGCACTTTTCGCTTCTCTGCTCGTTGTACTTGCGGTTGCGCTTCAGTCACGTCGCCTTGACCCTGAACCTCATACGCAACCACACCTTCTGAATTGTTGTCGCCAGCGTTCTTACGGTGTCCCTCTCCATGATCACCATCTAATACCACCTTCACATCAGTGCGCGCCAGCATATGCTGCTGTTGCTGCTCGTCTCAACACAGCCTCTGCATGTTTCGCCGGTTGTAGTCAGAGATTGAAAGCGATATCTTCTTTTCTGCAGTCTCGATGTTACTCCGTAGTTGTGCGATATCAGCGTGCATGCTTCCAACGGTGTTAGCGTGTTTCTGGTGCTCAATCTTATTTCACATTCACTGCTGTTTCTACTGCTGCTGCTGGTGTTGCTGCTGTTATTCTGCCCTCAATCCATCGCGGATGTCGGTCATGCTTTTTCGCACCGGCGGGCTCGACGGTGAGGGCGCTCTATGCACAAGCTTCCGTGCCTTGTGCATGTAACCGCCTTGGACTTGTGAGTGAACTTGTGGACCAGGCACAGATTCAGCCATCGGCATTCACGCGTGCACTTCGTCGTCCGCCGGTTCCGCCACTGAAACTGACTTACCTCCTACTGCTGACTCGTTTCGCACTTGCTGCACTTCTTGAAGTTGTGACTTCTGGTTCTGGTTCTGAGCAGCCAAGCCGATTCATCACTGACGCCGGTGATAGTCGTGGTCTACACCATAGTCGTGTTCCGCGTCATCCATGAATCTGCTCCGCACGCCACTATAGTCGCGTCACCCATACGTTGGCTTGTTCTTTTTCGCTGAAGTAGTAGCTGTACGCGGTGAACGAGTTCGGGGGCTAACTGACGCAGAGGCAGGTGTTGCAACAGCGCCACCAGCGTTCTTGTCGTTAGAGCCTGACTGCTACTTGTGCGCATGCGCAACCTGTCAGCTTTTTGTGCGACGTCCACGGTGCAGCACAGGTCGTACCGTGCCTCTTAAGCGCAGACGCGGTGATCGTACCCCGTATACTCAGCCATACCCTAGTATTGCGTGCTCGGAGTGTGATTGTGAGCTGGGTCGATACTCGAGAGGTCGCCCATCACCCCTGCCGCCACGCGCTGAAACAGATCTACCACTGACACTCGCGGGTGCAGGAACACTTGGCACGCTATCCGATGCCTCTACTTCTGACGCAGAGGCAACAGCCGAGTAAGCAGGTTATTCCTATTGAACAGGCTGACGTTCACGTACCTGTACCTGCTGCTGAACCTGCAGCGACGGTCGCGCTGAGGAAGGTGCATAAGAAGACGTAACTCCGGTCGAAACCGTGGTGGCATTCGAGTCGCGCCTCTCTGTCCCACTCGCAGTGCGGGCCTAGGCACGCTTGTACTCCAGTGAACCTTCCTTCCTCAGAAAAGGCTACACACTGCGCCCGGCCAGGCTGGCGGAGAAAGCACGCTACGGCGTTTGCTTCTTCTAGATAGTCTCAGCGTTGTTCATCTATTGCATTTGATTTTTACGCATCTGCAGCTCTCGTTGTCGCTGCAACTGCGCTCGCACACCACGGCTTCACTCGACTGCAGCCTACACAGCTCGGTCTATGAGTGCGTCACCATCTTCGGCGTCATCCTCTTCGGGTACATCTTCTTCTTCTTCATCAACAACGCCCTCAGCAGATGCTTGGCTCTGGCTCTCGACAAGCGCACTCGAAGAATCCTCGTCGTCAGCCTCACACTCAATAAGGAAACCATCTGCGATTGGATCATCATCGACAACGGCGTCTCCGGAAAAAGGACCGGGTTTTGCTTGTTATCCAGCGACCGCTTGAGTCTGGGCCTGACTTCGCGCACGCGCGCTGTGATTGTTATGTCGCACGAGCGCTCGTGCCGCGAGGCTAGGATTACGCGGCTCCATGGCCTTTTTGTTATTCGTACCTTGCGTCGTCTTCGGAAGCGCTGACGCAGGCACCGTCACCGCAGGCGCGCGTATGTCGCGTCAAGGATCGAACGACGGATACCCTTTCTCTTCATCAATGGATCCTAGAAGTTGGGATTCGCGTCTCTACGGACTCGTCCCTGGTCGCTTGCCATACCCGTTGGTACTGCCGAAGTGAGATTGCACCCCAGCGTCACCTCTTTTCTTGAACGCGAAGCCGTCACTTCAGTACATATGCTTCTGCTTGTGCGCATCTTCAGATGACATCCTATTCTTCCTACCATGGCTATGGTTGTCGCCACTTGTTCCCGCTCCAGTTTGCTGGTAGCGCGTCTTACCTACTCAGCCAGACCGCGACTTGCGCAGGTAGTCGTTCTCAGCTTGCAACTCCTGCACCTTGCTGGTGTTCTAGAGAAGCATCTTTCGCAGCTGACGGAGCTCGTGCTCATAGCGACCGAGCACAACGCGCGTCTCACGCCGCCGCCGTTCCGCCTCGTGATGGAATCGCTCATCAACTATTTCTTGTGGCATCTCGCGGGAGTCCTGCTCGATATCGGTTGCGGTGTGGGTAAGGGTATGCTCGACGTAGTCTATTCGCTGGCCATTATCGAATTGTTAGATGGGTTCGTGTTGTAGCTGCAGCTGTTGCGCATGCGCAGGCGCACCATCTACGACATTGTTGTACAGCTCCTGAGCATCACCCCGTACGTCGTCCACAGTCAGCTCGTCGAACCCAAAAACTCCGCTCAACCCTAACGACTCACGCTGCAGCGCGTGTAAATCAACATGCACATGATTTGTGCGCGCAAAGGCCTAATTGTTTCCGCGAGCGCTAACCGGCCGCGTCCTCTGCGAGTCGCGCGGACTCCGGCTAGCCGACAGGCGCTCTCACGCTCAGACCCGTCGCGCGCTCACCGCACGTACGCGCGCGCGCTCACGGATCACATCGCCTCACGGCAGGCGTGCACACGCCTCGCCGAAACGCAAGCTCTGCACGCTCTAGCTTACGCTCTGCGCCGCAGGACTTAGGGTGATCACGAACGAAAAGAACGCGCGTGCGCCTACTTGGTCAGGACGAATCAACGATGTCAACTTCGAGTCACGCCATGGCACGTGCTGGTCCCGTTCAATCGAATAAGAGTTGCCCTGCTGGCCAAGCGCAGTAACAACGCGGCCTAGCGACTGTAGACTTTTGTTGATCGCTTGCAGCTCACCAGCATGGGCCTTCTAGAAGTTCTTCGCGCTCGTCTTTCGGTTCACCAGATCGTTTACGAAGGAGTACTTTGCCTGGTGACCGTTGCCGTTCATCTACGACGTTTCGAAGAACGCATCATCGTCTTTTTCGAAGCGTTCGCTGCCCGCCAGATCCACGACCGTCACTCGCTTCTCGGCGCAGGCGAGCTTGATCACCACGTGCGAGCGAGACGACATGTCGTTGTGCCGCGTGTTGCGCCTGAAACGCATCACGTTGGCCGCGAACAGGACGGAGTGCACTTCCTCGATGTCGAGCAGCGTGAGTTCGTTGTGACGCGCCCCGCTGCTCCTGCTGCCGTCCTACGAGTAGGAGTACGAACTCCCTCAGTTCCTCGGCGACACCGCACCACCACTGTACCTCGGTGACACTGTGCCAGTATTCGTATTCCGCGGCGATATCGAGATCATATTCATGTTCATGTTCATGTTATATGAAGACGTCTCCAACGAGTCTAAGGAATCAAACCGATCGCTAAACATTTCAATCTCCTGATCCTTGTAGAGCTGCGTGAACGAGCAGCGTAAATTGCTCTTGTGCTCGCGAAACAGCGCCTCACACACGGAGAAGATGAGGCCTTGACCTGCTTTTGACTGTGTCGCAGTTGCAGTTGCTGTTGTCGAGGATGGTACTGTAATCCCTGCAAGACCCAGGTCCGACAGCGACGGAATCTTCGGCCCCAGGTATAGCTCCGAATCGGAAATACGACCGCTTCTGATTTTCTCTTCGCGCTCGACGGCGAAAGCCAGTATGCGCCGTCACACACTCGTATAGCGGTGCTGTTGCGCCATGATGCTCTGGCTGAGAAAGTCAGGTCCGAAGACAGTATGCGTTTTTCCCGAACCTGTCTGACCATACGCGACTATGACGTTCTGAACTGGTGAGCACGAATGCGCATCCTTCCGTGCTGTGATCCGATCCACTACCCGTCTGGCAATACGCTCAGACCGAAACCGATCTTTATTGCCTCTGTCACCCGGAAAAGCCGCTGCAAATGGGTCGCTTTCGTCTACCACCTCGTCGAAAGTCCCCGGCCCGTAACTCACGTGGCCCGTATTTGGGTTCATCAGCGAGATTTGGCGCGCGCCCTCGTCCACGATGAGGTGAGGGTGAAGAAGTGCGCCTTGAGCTTGAGCTTGACTCGAGCTCAGACCTCTACCGGTAGTACTCGCCGAGCGGCGAGATGGTGAGGTCGTACGCTCGTTCTCGCCGAACGGCCGAATTTTGACGAAGATCTCGGAGCAGCCAGCCATTCTTTTCTGATACGAATTTTTTATTGGCGCTTCCGCGGAGATGATTGAGATTCAGATTGAGAAGACTACAACTTAAATGTTGAAGATGAACTATGATCACTTAAGTCGCAAAAAGTCGAAATGAAAAGGCAAGAGTAATGAGCGCGATATTCGGCAGGACATATCGAAACAAGAACATCCCGTCTCTCTACTGAAAACAGGACCCTGTCTCAATGACTCTCTCTTGGCTTACGAGAACGAAGCGCTTCGCCCCATAATAAGATAGCTACTTGCGCTTGCCCATAAAAATCCTGAGAGCTCAAGATGAATATTTCTATATAGCACAATCACTACATCATAGACAGAGACACGCAATCAATCATCACAGCTATCGTTCACATTCATCCGACCAAAGTTCATACGTCAAACAGTACCTCAGACCAGGCTAGCATACTCCGGCTTGGCTTACTTGCAGGAGCTTGGCTGGCACTCTCAACATTCAAACAACATGAACATCAGAATGAACTTTAAAAAGTTAAACTATCTACTTCTTCGAGTAAACAAAACCATCAGAAATGTAAATGTAGTTGCGCCGCACTTTTTAGTACACCTCACATCTTTTAGTCACTTCTATGACAATACTAGTACATCTCGTTACGGTTACCACGACAAGCGTTCTGCTTATGCTAAGGTTTAACCTCCTTACCGCACGAAGCTCGCCGCCAGTGTGTTTCTATTCTGCGGCTTCCAGCTCATCGGCGCCTTCTCGATCGGCAGCTGGTACCAGGTGCCTCCCATTGCGGGCTTAAACGCTTCATCCGTAACACAGACCGTCTGGTCCAGCTTTTCTCTAAATAAATGTTCAGATGGCGCCACGCCCGGCGTTTTAGTCACGTAGTTGGGAATACTCCTTGGAAAGCCGCGGCTCGTCGTAGCTCGACCGGCGAAGGTGAAGAACGGCACAGGCGCGGCACCGGACATGGGGCGGCGAATCGAGGGCGGCTGCTGTCTGGTGGTGTTGCCGTGCCCGCCGCTCGTGTGCGGCCGCCCGCTCAGCGCCGCCAACTCCGCGTCCAACCTCCTATCCATAGTGTCGAAGTGCTTCCACCGCGAGAAAGGCCGCTTCTGCCCATTGACCCTGACCACCTTCTCGGGCACGAACGGCGTGATGTTGCTCACGTCCAGCTCGGGATGCAGCATCTTCCTGATTTCCACCTTCGAAAAGCACCTCTCCTCGTCCAGCGTGATCTCCGTCGTCTTCAGCGCTTTCCGTATGGTGTCGATCTCAAACCCTTCGTCCTTCCAGCCATCTAGATCGACACCGATCTCGAAGTCGCTCACGGGCTCGGGTCCAAACTCGCCGTCCAACGCTTGGGGACCGCCCACACCACGCGACGCGCCCTTGTAGTTCTGCTTGCTCTGCGCGCGCGGCCGCTGTGCCGACGACCCACTGCCGCCGCCGCCCGCCCTATCTCCGGCCGCCAGCCGCGCTGACGATTCCACCTGCGCCTGCCTGCTACTACTCCCTGCTCTGCCGGCTCTGCACCGCACTCCGCGTCGTCTCGCCCATGTTGTCCGGCGCATCGTCGCACGTCTGCAGTAGCTTCTGCTCCAGCGACTTTCGCCTCAGCAGTTCCTCGTGCAACTTGTCTTCCCACATATCATCGACGGTGGAGACCTGCTGCACGGGCTGCAACACATCGGGTGAAACTTTGCCCATCTTCCGGCTGGGGTTCTTGCGCGACCACTCGGCCACATAGGTGGTCCTGGAGAGAAGAAGTTGTAGGTGGAGTAGACTAGAAGGTAGGAGGTAGAAGGATGGTAGAAGAAGCAAAAATATTTTTGTATTATCTATATTCAGAAGCGGATATTGGACACTACAGTGTTATACATCCACTACAACGTATTCTATCAAAATCAAATCAACCAGAGTCAGTTATACATAGTGGCACATTATCACTTCCTTACGCATGTACGTTTAGACCGGGGCTAATATAGCTGTCTCAATATCTAACTAAAGCTAAACCCAATCCCACGTACATAACAAACCGAGTATCTCTCACCAGTTCTGCACCAGTCCAAACGTCTCGGGATACTTCTCGTTTATGTCGAACTGGAACGCGAAGAGTGTGTTGTCCAGGCAGATAACCTGCGGCAGGTGGTTTGACATGCTCGAAAGATAAACTTGGAAACGCGTATCGAGCTTCTCGTTCATGAACCACTGCGAGTTCGACGGCACCAGGAAGCGCTTCGGGAGCTGGAGAGTGACGAATTACAATTGAGAGATAAGGGTAGCCTTAAATGAGCGAAAAGTCTAGGGTGTCGTGGTCGAGCTAATGCTGTTGGTGCTAGATGAAGTGAAGTATCAAACATAACATTTAATAAGCATAATATAATAACAATAACAATAACAACACATCAGTCATAGACACAGACAAACGACGCGTAACTCACGTTGTTCAGCACCCAGTGTTGGCCGAACCGCGGATGTGACAACTCGATCACTTCCTCGGAGCTCCGTGCTTTGTACGGCTTACTGCCCGCCATTTCGCCAGCCTCGCTTTTCTGGAATGTTGGAATTGATTAGAAGTAGGTGTAGGAATTAGGATTAGCATTGGTGATCGCGAAAAATTTCATTAAACTTGAACTTGATGCTGAGTTCAGTAACCGTACATCTTCGACGTAGACAAGTTTTACACGCAACAGATAATGCAACACCATATTCAGCAGATGGAAGACACTATAGAAGTAGCTGAAGAACGAAGCACATACACATAAACTTAAACACCACTCACCGGCCGATATATATCCGGCGCCGCGGATCCCTGTCGCTTCATCGGGTTATATACACCCACGTTGTTCACTTTCCGGAAATCGCCAAACTTGGCCCGCTGATAAACGTCGCCCGTGCCTGCGTCCAGAAAGCTGTCCGAGGGCGGCACTCGCCTTTTCAACTTCTCGGACATGGACTTGAGCTCCTTGATGTCGGAGCCGCGCCCGCGCCCGTTGAAGACTTTCAGGTTGTTGCCCTTCATGTGCACGACGAAGGGCACGACGGAGGCGAGGGCGCCTCAGACCTGAATAGAATTGTGTGTGTATGACTACGTTGAGTTTGAGTATGAATAAAGATATAACGAAAAATTTGTGAACATTGCCTTTGGATAATGTGAATTTTTCAAGCGTCTGTTCTGAGAAATGACCTACAAGTACAATAGCTTCAGCAGCAGGAGCAGCAATGCAATATAAACTCACTACCAAAATCAAAGCAGAAACTCACGAAGCACGGCGTCGAGAACGTGCACACCATTTTTAACAGCATGCGCAGCGGATTCAGCCCCTCCTGCCACGGCACGGCCGTTTGGTCGTCGCCCGACACAAACACCGCATCGAGCGACTGGAACGCTTTTAATGAGGCAATGTCCAGGTGCTCGCCCTGTCAGCTTCCATCTAAGTCGTAGATAAAGGCGTCGAGGCTCTTGGTCGACCTGACAGCAATCGCGACGTCCGTCAGGAACTTATAGTACGGCCCTTCCAGTGATCGCCTGACTGCACGCTGAAACTCGTCGAAGGCGTCACGCCCGGCCTTGGTGGAGGCGAATCCGTCGACGATAAGGATGCGCATGGTCGTTATTGGTGCTTATGAATAGTTTACGGTTTATAATTGTAATTGTACAGCAGCACAGCGAACAGTCAAAAGTAAAACAATCCAGTAAGTACGTATTCGTATAGGTTGAACACAGAACAGAACAACTATAACACTCTAGCTCAAATTTTGTATGTGTGACTACTTCGAGTTCGAATCCCAATACAATACACTCCGAATAGTACGTTGACTATTCTTCAGTACCAATTTTCTACTACGCTATCAATCTTTCACTTTCTAGTGTACCCTAAAATATAAAACTGAAACTCTTTAGAAGTCAATCATAGTTGTTAGCAGTCACAGTCGTGAGTAAAACAGGAGCATCAAAGGGATGTTCATGAGGTGACTGAGCATATGAAAGGGGTGTTCATGAGGTGACCGAGCACAGAGGCTCCAATGTACATCGACCTGTGTCGTCGTTGTGATTCCCGTTTTTAATTTTTTCAGCGCAGCGTTGCACCACCGGATTCCCGAATAGTTTAAAGGGCCTACGAAGAGAGCATGACGGAACTTTCTTGATGAAGGAACAAACGATTACAGTCAACGCACGAAACACACAAAAAATAGAAAGGTACAAATTCCTAGCAGTCATTAAAAGGGCATCAAACTAACACACATCAATCAAACTATTTATCGATCTCATTAGAGTGGTGGTAAGACCAACAGACATCATGGTTCATAACTTCGACAAAATCGTTACTCACAGTTACATCTGGTTGCTCGAGTACATGACTTGTAGTTCATTCTGGTCTCTCGGTAGCGTGCGGCACCGCTGGATTTGGCTCGGTGCGCTGTTCAAAAGTCGCGAATGCAAAAAGTCGTTGATCATAACCTCGCGCAGCTGCGCTAGCTTGTCCGCAGTTATCACGCTCTTCCCCTGCACAGTGAAGTACACTGCTTCGAGGCCACCCGTGCCAGTGTTACTGCCACCCTCCTCTGCACCATCCCCATGCTCCAACGAAAAGGCGAAGTCCTTGTGCGCACTGACAGATCCTTCCTCGACCTTTTCAACCACCGTTAGTCCAAAGTAGCTCGCGATATCGCCGTAAAAAATATCGAATTCGTCAAACTCGCGGTCGTCTGGATCTGGCGCCAGCTTGTCATGCCCATACGCAGCCGCAGCTGGCTCCTCTACTGCTGCATTGGCGAGGCTGTTGGACCGCATGCGTCGTCGGCCGATGTGCACCTCGACGGTGAGGTAGACACGCTCGCTACTGCCGCTCCGTCGCTGACGCATGAGCCTGTGCAACGGCAGCCACTTGCGGAAGGGGTCATGCTGCTGCTCTTGCTCTTGGTTCTGCTGGTCTGTAGATGTAGAAGTCGATCCGCCTTCAACGACGACGGTGACGGTCTTCCGCGGTGCACTTCCTTGTTCGAACTCTCCCAGCCACCCGGCTTTTTCAAAGTGGAAGGCAGTCAGTTTTTTCGCTCGCCGTGTAGGCACGCCGTGAGCGGAGAATTTTTCTCACTCTTCCAGCGTCCGCACGGGTACTGATCCCGACTCAGTTTTTCATGTTGTTCATGAGGATGAAACTACAGTCCCACTGGAGCGGTGGTACGCATGTGACCACACTCGCAGCGCGTCCAGCGGCGCCCAGCGGGGCAGCGCCTCACCATATTCTAGTAGTCACCGGCCTCTACCACCACCACCACCACCACCACCCATCCCCATCTCACCGAACTCCACCGCAGACGAGACTGCTTCACTACAGCTGTCCAAATGTGCGATACGCGAAGTAGCTCTGCAGCTGGCCTATTGTGTCGAACTCCGGACTCAGCAGCTCCGCCACACGCGCACCATGTCGCGTGTTGTTGCCCAGGAACGCACTCATCACCTTTTGGTCTACTATGTAGGGGTGGTGGTACAGGTACACGAACAGCTTGCCCAGCCACCGCCGGGCTGTTGAATGTGAATCTGATGCTGATGCATCTCACCTTACATTAGGCATGTACATGTTGTGCTTCTGTCTCACATAGTAAACTCCGTTGTTGATGCAGTCATCGAATACGCTGCCGCCAACGAGCAGCTCGACGTTGCCTTTCTGCGTGCTCTCTCTGCGCAGCATCGGCAGAGGGTCCTCGAATAAATATGTGTCGAAGTCAACGTAGACTACGTCATATCCGGCATGGAGCAGCACCAGCGACAGACTGAACTTGCCAAGCGCTTTGGAGTTGCCTCGCACACATCGACCGGCGCACGCGCTATTACCTCGCGCACGCGTCACTAGCTGTGAGCGTCCTGCGTGAAAACGAGGAAGGTTGCCTCTGCGTCTGCTACTGAATTATCGCCTGAACCAGCTGACAGTATTTTCTCCATATGGTCGCAGTGTGCGCCGACGTACGAGCTGTACCGCTCACCCCATACCATCGACACAAAGACAGTACTGGCCCTCGACATTGCACCAGCATCGAGACCATACTTGCTCACCAGCGCTTGTTTGCGCTGAGCGAAGCTTTCCAATTCGGACCCTCGCCATCACTCCGCGTCTTCATCTCACACATCACTTTTACTGAGATGCGCCTGCGCGAGTTTCAGGAACTCTTTCTTATTACTTTAGCGGCACGTGTGCGTAAAACCGTTCGTTCGAGCTCACCAGATGCGTCAGCACCTTCTCCGAGAAAGCCCTGTTGGCACCGTCTCCTCCGAAACCCACATCCCTGGACGTCTTCGCGTACGCCATATTCGTCTCGCGCTTGTGCGCGCTCGCTCACGCCACTTCGCGCAGAAAGTATGCTAGGTCCTCGGCACCGGAGTAGTCATGAATTCTTACGTCCAATTTATCCAGCGGCTCGAGCTATCACTCGAGCACGGCGGCTTCTTCGTCTTCATCTGCGAGAGGATCCACCAGCGCGTGGTTGATGTACGACACGTCGGCATATTTTAGGGGCTGCGGCTTCGTGTCGACCAGCGCACCGGCGTCTGCTGAAGCTGCTGCGCGGTCGCGGAGGTCTCACAGGTCACCCATGATGCCCAAACCGGATACAGTCCTCACCTAATTGTGCTGATTCATCTGCTTTACCGCGCCAGCGCCTCCCGTGGTACGACCTCCCATTATATCGTTTTCGGTCAAATCCTTGATCACGCGGTAGCCATTGGTGCTCTTCTTGAACTTCTTGCGCCCGCGCTCGTTGATCAGCCGGAGGCGCCGCAGCGCCAGCCGCACTCACCTATCCTCGTGTAACTCTGCACCAATACCGGCACCGAACAACTCCTCTTCGTCAAAGCTGTCGAGCGCAAATGCATGCCGCTTCGTGTACCACCCCAGGTACCACAAGTAGCCGCCCAGTGGCCACTGCGACGCGAACACGCAGTCCAGATCGCACATCTACTGCGGATCGAACAAGAAGTCTTGCTTGGCCTTGCTTGCGGTCAGCTTGCGCGGCGCACCCAGCACGGCCTGGAAGAAGCCCTCGGAGATCTCGGCGAGGTAGTTCGTGTCAGTATTGCCTACTGCTCCCGCTGACGCCGCGACATAGTAAGGTTCGCTGGCAAAAGCTGTCTTCACCTTGTGCGCCGCGGCCAGCAGAAATCCCAGATAACAGTGCTTGCGCAAGTTGGCCCACTGACTTTTTCTTGATAGGTACGGACCAAACACAAAGTCGCTGGCTATGCCGTCCACTCCGTCATCCCAGTGCGAGGGCGTACTTGCATTCTTACTGCCAGTTTGTCGTCCAACTCCTATCGTGCCGTCAGGCTGCACTCACATTGTTTTCGTCTTTTCAGATGCTGCAGTCGGGTAGTTGAACCCCCGCTTGAATGTGTTCAGCGCCTCAAACAAGAGTGGATCCATCTGTACGTTCCGAAAAAACGGGTCGTTCACGATCATGTTGTTCATCCGCATCGGGCTCACCTTCGTGGAGTCAAATCCCGGTGGCACGCGCTTGTACTTGATGTTACTAGTCACTATAGCCGGCTACTACGCGCTATTACTCGTGCTATTCCTTACTAGGCATTCCTGTTACTATTCCACACTCAGGTACGGCATGCTGAAGCAGTTCAGGTGCGGATCCTCGTACACGCCGCGGAACCGGTACATGCTATCCTCTGCTTCCAGCGAGTTGCTGTATATCCCATGGTTACTAGACGAATCACAGCAGTGGCCACCGCGAGTACACGTACGGAACAAGGTTGCCCTCGTACTTGCGAAGGTAGTCCGCCATGTATTCCTTCTGCTCGACGCAGATCGTGAACACGTCAGGTGCTATGTAGTCGTCGTATAGGTTTGCGTACCCGAACTTCCGGTCACCGCCTATGCCGCCGCCGCCACCGTTGATAGCCATCGCCTGACGTCTACTACTCTTCAGGACTCGTCAACCTCACGTACTCCTGCTGCTGACAACGCAGGTAGTCCAGTGCGAGCACAAACAGCATGCCCAGTGGACACGCGCGATTCTAGAGCGTCAGGTTCTGGTGCGACAGCCGGATCTGGTATGTAATCGTGTTCACCTCCGCCATATTGTAAATATTCTGCGCTGCGAGTGCCGCCGCACTTAATTCATTACATGCGCCAGTGAGGTTTGGGCATCGCGTCTTCAATTTTTTTCAAAAATGCCGGAAAGTCAACCGTTGCATAGAAGGTGCGCTGTATGTGCGCGCGCATCACTTTGCGATGGTTATTACTCAAGCATATCAGGGTCGATACCAAGAGTGTCGAACATATCACGCTCCTCTGCGCGGGCCTCGTCTGAGTCCGGGTCGCTGTCGACGTCGAAGCGCGGATTGAATTCTATGGGCGCGACTGTCTGACAGTCGTAGTCGGCAAGAAGCGGCTCCTGAGCAGTGACGTAGGAAGTCGTGCTTGTGAAAGACAGTAGTTGTAGTTCGACGAGGGCGCATGCCGCTATTAAAGCGGCACGCAGGCCTCGTTGGCACACCTACATCTTCAAAAAATGGTTCTTCATTTTTAGCGTCTAGCTTTTTTTAGAGGTTTCCGTTTCGATGGATACATTTATCTTGTTAATGTACAGCGACATCTGCTGCTCTACGCTCTCAGAATCTCAGAAGTAGAATAATGTTGACCATTAGATTGTGATTCAGGATTTAGCTATAAAGGCGTAAGGCGTAGGCGATGCGATGAAGATGAGATATGGAGATACAATCATATGAGATGATCGACTCTGCTTAGTCTTACGGAACAAGTAGTTGTATACTGAGAGAGTAAGAGTTATGAAGAGAGGCGGTGTTGTAGACAAGATAATTTATTTTCCGACTTCTTTCTTTTCTTTCGATATTGCCGGTGCAGACATGCCGTGAGATGTCTCACGACTAGGTTTACTCTTTGAGTTCAGCATCATTTCCTATTTGGTCTTGCAGAAACGCCACCCAGGCGACGTAGACCGTTTTAAAAAAAATCACGCATTCGTATCCCTGCTTTCCAACATCTACTTGGAAATGAAATCTAATAATTCTATCTCGTCTATACTATACAATTCAAAAATACGTAAATATTACTATTAGTTCTCCGTCGAGAAGCGGTAAGCGGACTTCCCAGTCCCCTTTCTACTTATTATATTAAGTATAATTACGACCAGAATAAAAAGATAATAAAAATAACACGAACTGTCAACAGAAGTCGACAACACCTTAAACTTAAAGTAGTGCACAACTCGAAGACCGTTTCGGCTCCGACTCACTCCGTACGGTGCCACCACCTCCTAGGTTGTGGTCAGGTAGCCCTATTTTAGGTTTAAGCTCACGACCTGAACTTCTACTTCTTTCGCGACCAACTGCATGTGCATCCGAGGAACTAGTCGTGCCGATATTCGTGCATGAATCGACCACGACCGCTTGTGGCTCTCTCCACGTCACTGATGATTGTGGTGCGTGTGCTTGTGCATGTACTTGTGGCCTGGGAGCGGTTTCCCGCGCGCTTGAGCTTCCCTCGTCGCCTTCCTCGTCCTGGGCTTGCGCCGATGCACGTCGCGCTTTAATTTCTGCCGTCGCCTTGGCTTCTAATTCAGCTTTGACCCGCCCCTCATTTTGAGCTTCACGTTCAGCTCTCTCTTCTACTTCTTGCCTAGCTTTAAGTAGACGTCTACATTCAGCTTCTTGTCGATCTTGCCTAAGTCTTCATTCAGTTAACCTTAAGCTTGACGTCTCGCTTAAGCTTGAGACATATCGCTCAGCTTCTTCTCTTCTAAAATTATCATTCTCGTCTCACGCATTCTCTATGTCCGTAATTGCATAGTACTCATCTTCTTCTTCGTCTTCAGAGTACACCGCTTCGCTCCCATTATTGCGTACTTCTTCGACTTCAGCTTTATAGCGGAGATAGTCAGCAAAGTTCGCCTCGGCCTCTCATTCCGCCTTCAACCTTGCTTCAGCTGGTGATCCTGATCAGTCGTCGATGTCAGATCACCAGAACAGCGCCTCTCACCGGGGTGGCGGCGAATTCCATTTAATCACCCGCAGCGATACAACGCGGTCGCCCTCCAATAATACGCTTTCCTACCCCACGGTCATTGCTACCTTGTCAGCATCGTTGCTCGCGTCACAGCGGCGAGTTATAACAAGGAATCGTTCTCGCAGTTTCCATTCCACGTCCCCGAGGTCTTCCTCTGTAGCCGGCCAAATCCCGTAGCTCTTGAAATCACCACGACCCGTAGCTCTCGCTCTGTAGAATTCGTCCCCGGCCACGCATAGCCAAATGTCAAATTTACCGGACACGAATTTGCCCTCTTTAGGATCCCAAAGCGTATCTTGCTCTTCTGAGTTTATCTGTGAGAACCCCTTTGGCCCTAAATAATCTAGCACATCATAGCACCCTGCATCCTTGCATGCTCAGCCTACGTTGTTCGAACCATCAAACTCAAAAGCGCTACCATCCGCAGCGGTGTAGCTGCAGGTCAACTTGTGAGTGTCTTTCTTGAGGATATTGACGCGCGCTCCGCGCAGCTGCAGCGGACTCAACGCAAGTGATCACCCCCCAATCACCTGGGGTTCGACCACCTTTCCCGCGACGAAGTATACATATGGTGCGTCCGGCGGCACAATTAAATTGTGAAGCCGTGCCGCATATTCGTCACTATTCTAAAACGTATGACCATGCCATGCGCATCACTTCTTCTACGCTAAGCTCATCGTCAAAATACTTTTCCAAGATCGCCCGCAGCACCGTCGTGACAGCCGCGGACCGGTCTCCCTCATACGTCACGTGGCAGCCGACTACCGCGCCGACTACTCCAGCACTGTAACGACGCAGAAGGTCCTTCACCTGTACTGGATGGGCGTAGGAAGACAATCAATCGCATGGCTTATAAGGCGCCGCTCAAACGATGCGCAGAAATTCATCGCGGTGAGCCAGCCAGCCGCCGTCCCAATCGGCGAGCTCCATATCTGGGGGCTTGACCCCAGATTTCAGCGAGTCATATAGCTTCTCATCTGCTGGCATCATCGTTGCGCGTGGTGCAAACATGAGCAGCAGCTTCTCCCAAACAATGGTGTCAACGCCGGGCAGCTCTTTCTTGGTTATGCTGTATACCGCCATGAATTCACTAGGATGCACTCCTAATTCGCGTAGGTCTAGGTACGAGTTTTCGAAGCCGTGGCTCGTCCGAAGGACCTTTTTGAAGCCGTGGCTCTCCGTCAGCACATGTCCGGCATTCGAAGTCGTTTTTGGAGTGGCCAGTACATGCCAGGTCTTCATGCGCTGAAAGTATAATTAGCAACATCAGATTGTTACGCCGCCGGCGCTTATGAGCACATAGAACTAATTTATTGGAGTAGCTGAGTGTGAAGAAAATTTTGATAGACAACTATATATTTAGTTTTACTTTTAGACGAACATAAACTATTGACGTTGACGTACATGTTGCTATTACGAGTATGTCTATATAGTATCACTATCAGTGGCTAGTGACTGGGAGCGAGTACGATATGAATTACCATTCACTTCTCAAATTTACGTTTAGTAAGCGCTTACTTGCCACCAATCCCAATCAGTACTACACTTCTTATAGTACGCCAAACCACCGGTAGACAATTCACTAAACGCGCGACGCGAGAGCAATAATGCGACCCAGCCACACGCTCGGACATAGTCATATAATACATCCGTATCACCCAGTAGCACGCCCGCGCCGGACTACCATACGTCTCCGCGCCGGATCTGCGCCTCAGACTGCTATCCACAGGGCCAGTCACTAACAGGCCCACGCGTCGAAGTGCCAGCCTACCCACAGACCACTATGTGTCGTCGCTACAATGCCGCGACCAGCGCGCGCCCGCGCGCGAACAGCTGCTCGAACAGCGCGCCTACCGCTTCCTCGTCCAGCGCCCCGAAAGTCATCTCCTGGTATATCCAGGAGCGCGTGAGCGCGGCCTCCAGTCGCCCCACGTCCAGCAACCAGTCGCCCAATACTATACACTCGGCGTAGAGCAGACCCATGTAGTCGAGCGTCTCGGCGACGGGCACGTTGACGCCCACGTTAGCCATCCAGTCCATCCACAATAAAAGCTTGCGCCCGCGGATGTACTCGAGGAAGCGCAAGTAGTTGGCCGGGATGGCGGCGCCCTACTCATTCGCGCGCATGCCCTCCCAGCGGTAGCTGGAGATCCTGATACGTGGGCGCAGCGCGCCGATCTGCGCATCACTACAACCTCACAGCGACGAGGCCGGCCGTTTATTCGCCCCCGTTCGGGTGGTGCTGCAGGAACTCGCCGTGGATGTCGCACTGCTCCTCAAACTGGCCCTCAAGCGAGGCCAGGTGCTCGTCGTACAGCACGAACCACTTGCCGTGCCGCACGGGACGGGGACGACTGCCGGGACGCTATGTTTGTGTTTGAGTTTGAGTTTACTCAGCTTCAGCTTCACTGTGAGTTTCTTGCTCACTAAGTCTGTGCTTTTACGCTCAGACGCAATCCCAGTGCTTGTGCTGAGTTCACGCGGCGCTCGCACAAGCACAAACACAGGCATAGCGCGACAGTCCCGGCGAATGAAAACCATTTCACACGTGCGAACAACACATGACTCATGCACAAATACACGCACATAGATGAAGACATGGTGCCAATTTTTCCTTTGAAGCTACTCGCTTTCTTTTTATTCACGTTGTATTCAACTTGCTTTGTTCTAGACAGAAATTTTAAGAACCTGAACGTGAAGTTCTAATATTGATAAAAATATAAGTACTATTTTTATAGAAACTTTAGTATATATATACTATTTATTTTATAAAATAGTCTTTTAACCGAAGTCGTAGTCGAATTTTATGCACTTTTCGTTTTCAGCGTAGTATATTCATCAAACAAGTTTTCTTGTATTTATACAAACAAAAACGAAAATAGGTCAAAACAAATATTCAGTCAAACAAAAACGTAGAATATTCAGTCAAACAAAAACGAAAATAGGAAAAAACGCATACAGATACAGCAAATAATGATAAGATGAGGTGAAAGTCAAAGAAAGTGACGAACCAAGAGCGGTTGAGTACTTAATTGGGCGGCGAAAAGACCGTACTGTTCGTGCTGGGTGCTGATCGTAAAGTGTATGCTCAGCAGGTGTGGCGGAAGTTCGCGCGGTGTAATTGCATCGCATCTACAAAATCAAGATGGACTTTGCATGGCGCAGATTCAAAATATCTGCACCAGGTGGAGTAGATCCAAGAGATTAAAGTATAGTAGCCACCTAGCAAATCACCAAATAAAAACATTCATAAAAGAAAAAGAAACGCAGTATATATCTTCATAATCATAAATGCATTCCGCTACTGGTTAGGGTTTGTAGAAGTTCGACATTCTTCCCGCCTGACTTTTGGTTTTGTTCGTTTATTTATTGAATAATCATACAATCAGACAAAAATGTTCGTAGGTTAGTCGCAGCTCGTCACAATCAACTGTTACTTCTTAAGAAGGCTCTCGCGAAACGCCACCTCTTTTTCCGCAGAAGGCGCACTGTCTCCGTGTCCTCGCGCGAATTGACTGAAACGCGCTCTCTCATTCCTTCGCTTTTCCGCAAATGACGTATATCCTTTGCTACCGGTACTGCCCACACTGCTTTTGCTCGGCCGTGATTCCGGCTGCTCATCAACTTCATCAACTTGCTCAGATGGCACCTGCTTTTATTGTTCCGCGTCCACCGCTTTGACTTTCGGTTGCTCCTGAACTTGAGTCTGTGCAGTTGCACTTGACTCTAAAATATCTGATGAAGTGTCTCGCTTGGTAGACGTAACCACAGTGCCAGCTTTCCTCACCGGCGTGTGGTAGCGGCAGCTCGGGTGCTGCCGCACCCATGCCTGTCCCCTGCTCAGACACTCCGGATTTGGCAGTTTCTTATTCGCAGCAACCTTCTCATCTGCGCACACGTGCCTCGTGTACAGGCGGCTTAGCACGTCGTCCAGCAGACCCCAAATACGCACGCTGCACCGCTCGTCGTACGGCGTTGGTCCCGTCCCAATGATCACCACATCCTCCGAAGCTTCCACGATCTGATCTGCATTCATCCCACACAGGCTGCTTCCGAGCACTAGGCATACTTTAGGTCCCGCCTCACACAACTCCCAGAGCCATTCAAGTAAATCCCTCCTCAATGCGTCGTTGAACGACGCCACCGGATTCTTATGGTCGCCCCACGCACCATGGATTTCAATGAGTTTTTCTTGGGGAAAGCCGGCTTTTTGGGACAGCCTGTCGTGGTTCTGGTTCACCCAGTGGCCAACCATTTTTTTCTTCCATAGCGCTGCGACCGCGTGGTGCCCAAGCGACGGTTTCAGGTCCAGTCGCGAGCCTGCGGCTTCGCTGGTGCCATAATTCTTTCGAACGATTGAGTCACCCGCGACGCTGGCGTAGTCCTTGATCCCCGACGCGGTCGAGAGGCCTGCGCCTGAGTACACAACGGTGTCGCCTTGTGCTTTTCGAAGCAACTGCGCCACGTACGCGAGCTTCTTGTCGAGCGTTTCCGGCGTATCAACGTACTCACTGCCATTTACGGGCATACTTGCCTCTTTGCCAGAACGATTCAACTTATCGGTCACGGCGGCGGCTTTAGGCGGTGTAAGTTCAGCGTTTGTTGTCGCCATCTGGCCGTGCCACAGACAACGGTTAGCGTTTCCATTTCCGTTACCGCCATTTGATTCCGCTTTGTTGACACTTTCAGCAGCCAGCCTTCTAACAAGCGCTGCCTTATCGGAGAGACTTGCAGTGACAGCAGCAATGGCCTCTGCAAGGCGCTTCTCGTTTGCGATCTCCTCTTCGTCTTGTGCCTGCTTACAAATGTCGAGCAGCAGATCTGTTTCTACAATCATGTCTTTGGATTTTGATTCGAAGTGTTGCACAGCAGCTTCAATCGATGTATCGCTATCTACGTTGACACTGCACATATTGTTTCTCTTTCTGTTTCTGATTAGAACTAGCTGATGCTGATGAAGATGGCCTTGACTATCGTACAAAAAGTTTATATGATATCACTTGCAGCTCTCTCAAGCCTGGACTTACTGACTAATGATCTAGCAACAGAGAAAGCAAACGACTTGTGGACAGTGGACTGGGCCCCAAAAGAGATATTTTTTGCGCACAATATGAACATACAGATACAAGAATCGATGAAGAGTGAGGTGGTAGGACATAAACTGTACATACATTCACAACGACCTGGAATACAGCAACACGACAAAACAAATCACAATTTACAATTTATGCTCATGAATAACTTTTCATATAATTGAAATCGGAACGAGAGTAATATCCATATCGATATCACGTCTATCCTTGAACAGGACACTTCTACTTCAACTAATGATTCACTACCTTATCCGATACGCAACGACAAACTTAATACTTATAACTATAAGCAAATGCCTTATATTTTTTGTCTACCACCTCTGTTCGCTTACTTCAGCTTGGCGTACTCGTTCACGTAGGTCTGCGAAAAAGCAAACGCCGCCAGCCCCGCCCCGCCGATCTCAGCCGCGGTGTAGGCGAGGGAGTTCATGAACTTGCTCTCCGTGTGCACCGCGTGCGTGAAGTCGATTCCCACGCTAACCGCCGGGTTGAGGCTGCCGCCGGACACGCCACCCGCGGCGAAACCGCCTACCGTGACGCACGATCCAATAATGAGTCCGTAGAAGTCCTTGCTCTTCTCGGCGCTGGTGGCCACCGCCAGCACGACGAGGCACAGCACGAAGGTATAAATGGCCTCCGCGAAGACGACGTCCAACCAGCTGGACTGACCCACTGGAGCCAAAGGAAACGACCGACCTCCAGTCATGCTACTGTACGTCAAAGACGCGCACATACCGCCGAACACCTGTGCACCGATGTACTTGAGCGCGTCTTCGGAAGAAATCAGGTTCCGCCCGCCGAACAGGATGGCCAGCGTAACCGCCGGGTTGAAGTGTGCACCCGAGACCGGCGCCAGCGCGTACACCATGCACATAAGCGCAGCCGCGATAGAGAGCGCAGCGGCGAGAGAGCCCGTGAGCACATTGAGGCCGACGGTGAGGACCAGGAAGTAGGTTCCAAGGAACTCGGAGACGCACTTCACGAACATAGAGCGCTGACGCTCTTCGAGAGTCACCTTGTACAGAGACTTGTCGACGAACCTGAAGTGAGGTAAGGTGAAAAAGGTTTTTTTGCATGCAGCCACAAAATGAAAAACGACGTGATTGAAATATGTTTGTAAATAAACTCATCTGTAGTGACTCAGTCCGCTAAGGGTGGAGTCTCTCAATCCATCAACTCCTGCAGCATTTCTAGACGGCAAATAAATGCGAAGAGACAAAGAGATATTAAATGTCGTATCAAAAACAAAATCAATAAATTAAAAACTCACTCTTCCGGATGCACCACCTTGTAGGCCAGCGCCGCCAGGGCCGCACCGATCAGCTCAAACCCAATGTACGCCACGCTCCAGCCGAAGCCCAGGTGCGCACTCGACGCGTCGATGCCAAGTGCCACAGCCGGGTTGAAGCAGCCGCCAGAGATCTTGCCCGCCGCGTAGCCGCCCGCCACGATGACGTAGCCGATGGCCAGGCCGAAATACTGGTTGCCAGAAGAAGTTTGCGCGACAGCGACGTTCAGCACCACGAAGCAGAGCATGAAGGTGTAGAGCGTCTCCGCGAGCGCGGCGTCGACCCAGGAGTAGCCGAGGCCCGGCGCGACGTTGAATGCGCGGCCGAACATGAGGTGGGCGGCGAAACCGGCGCACACGCCCGCGGCCGTCTGCGTGGCCGCGTAGGCGGCTGTGGTGGACTGGAGGGGTGAATAGTTTTAGATAGCTGCACAATAAAAAGTTTTTTTTGTTTGTTAACTGGCTGAGAAGGAAGCACAAACGTGCTGACGCCGAAAAAATAGGCGCAAAGAAGCACCGCTGAATCATACTGCTGTACTTGTGCACGCTTAGCCAATACCGTCCACAACCCCTAACCGATTTGTTTACATTAGAAGACAGCTTAGAAACCGTACTCCTGCAACCCATCCTGAAGCACGAGCGTTTTTCCGACCTACTCAGGTCGCGCAATTTTTATATAAGTGGGAGCACTTCAACTCATAGATACCGATTATTTGTTTACATTTGAAGACAGCTTAGAAACGGTCATCTTGCAGCGCATCTCCAAGCCAGAGCGTTTTTCCGACCTACTTAGGTCGCAGAAATTACATCGAAAGTCAAAACACTTCACACAAGAGATACTAGTAGAAGAGCCCCAAGGCTCAGAACATCAAGCTCAAAATCAACATGAGGAGCTAGAAAGTTTACTCACCCAGTGCAGCTGCTGCGCCAGCGCAATCGCAACACTAACGGCCGGGTTGAAGTTTCCGCCGCTCACGAGCCCCAGCGAGTAGATCATGACCATCAGGACCGACGCGATCGCCAGCGCCGCGAAGGCCGGCGAGGCGCCGCTCAGCACGCAGCAGCAGATCGTGAACACCAGCATGAAGGTGCCGATGAACTCAGCAATCAGCTTGTTGTAGATGGTGGCTTCACCCTCAGCCATTTTGGACGCTCTCCTTTTTTTGATTAAAATTAGTCTACTACGTTATACGAGAAAGAGAATGAACACCAGCCTAGATACTGGTACAGGTCTGGCGAGATACACACCAGGCTGTATTTCTGAACTTCCTAATAGTACGCCCACCCAGCTGTACTATCTAAAAATTATAGAATACGATAACGATTGTATGTAGCTGTGATTGAATGTTGACAGACGGTCCAGAACGAAAAACGCTTACCCTTACGAGCAACACGAACACACTTACGATCACGCTATTTCCCAAGCCTAATACACGACAGCACGCCGAACAACAAACGCTTACTTAGCATAAGTACGTATTGCATAAATACTGTACCAGTATTGTATAGGTGACAGTCTCATCAAATAATTGGTAAGGGTAACATCGTCATTTCTGTCATCAATGTCAAACACAAAAGGAAAAGGAGCTTCAGCATCTATACTAAAGCTACACACACTCCCCAACACCGCACGTTACCACGTGTCGATTCACCTCCCCACTTAGCAACCGCAACAGCTCGCTATTCACGTACGCGTTCGCCGCCTCATTCAGGTGCAGCTTGTCGAAATAGCACCCCGTCTCCATTTTCTTCGACACCAACTCCATGTCGAACAGGCGCATGTGCGAGAACTCAGGCCGCCGCTGCAGGTCCAGCAATATATGCTTCACCTGCTTCGCCCGAATAAACTCGTTGTCCCAGTACGTCGCCTTACTAGACCGGCCGCTTTCGCGTATGCAACCGCGACATCCACACAATCTTCAACCCATCCGGGAAGTCTTCCTTGTGAAATTCACTACGATGAGAAGTAGTCCATTAGAGTGGTGACCCTTCTGGGTGAAATCGGGTTCCACCGCGGCCCGAACACCACATGAGTTGGCTGGGGCTTCATGAATTTCAGCACTTTGCGGAAAACCGTGACTATTTGGTCGTTGCGAAACCGGTTCTTCAGTGCGGCCTGGCTCCTGGCGTGCCTACTATTTACTATCAGGCGCACTCTTACTGGTTGGAGCAGCGCTCGATGTTTATCCCCTGTGATGCTAGCTACGCGTGCGGCACGTGCGTTTTTACGCCAAAGTAGTCGAGCTTCCAGGAGAGTGCGCATCGACCCTGGCGCGGCGCGCCGGCTGGGCACTTATTATTACCGACCGATGCTTCACGAAGCCAGTGGGTAGGAGCCTTCCACCTATGGGTGCCACGAACCCTGCAGCGGGATCTCGTCCGTAAACCACTGCACGTAACTCAGTGTGTGCCTTCACTTTTCCGTATTCCCTCCTTCAGCATGCAACAAATACCGGTCCTCCGTCGTCGTATCAGGAACGGCACTTTCACCACTTCCAAGCTCGGAGCGAAAGCAGTCGCAGAACTCGCTGTATTCTCCTTTGTTCACCGCTCAGTTGCTGCGTCAATACCAGCTCGCGAAATTTCTCCGGTACGTGTACTTGTACTTGCCACCGGGATTGGTTCTCTCGTCACTAGACTGGTGAAAGTTCCTCGATGTTTTTCACGTTATGCAGGCGCGAGAAAGCGAACGAGCGCTCGTACAGCCCGTGGGTAGGCGCCACGCCGTGCGATAGCTGGTACGCCAGGTTCAAGTAGAGATAGCGCGTGCGACTGTCACCAAGGAAGAGGACGTGAGGTTTTCGGTCCTCCGTTTAGGTTTAACTTTATGTGCCATTCACATTTTTCGAGCTGCCGCTGCTGCCATCTGTTTGCAAGAACCGTCGCCAGCGCGCCGCAGATTCAGTAGACGATCCTAACGCAGAGGTAGACACGTTCAGGTTGCACGTCTCACCCACACCTTAGTAGAGTTTCCCCGACCGCACATATCGACCGAACTCTGTCGCGATGCGTTGCAGCTGTTCTTCACTCGGCTCGCCTTTCAATTCCTCTGCCGTTGGCTCCGGCAAGGGTAACTTCACTGGCTCAGGAGCTGGTGGCGTAGTCGCCGTCACAACAGGTGTCGTTGTCGTCGTCGACGTTGACGTTTGCTATCGTTACTCCTCTTTCCGATTCGCCGACGTAGGTGCTTGCTATCGTTACTCCTGACGTTGCTGCAATATTTCGACTAGTGCAGAGGGTGGCGTTGAAAATGAAGATGAAGTTGCAGCCGAACTTTCCGCATGATCCTCCTCTTGTGCCGTAGCCGCAGGTGCAGCACGAATCCCCGTAGGAATATACGTATCGCGTTTCGAAACTCGCCGGCTACTCGCCGACTTCTTTTCGTACTTACCTCAGTTCTGCACATTGAACACAAGGAAGATTAGCACCAGTGATGCGGGCAACGCCCTAGACACCCGTAGCAGCTCTTCAAACCTCATTGTCTACATTATAATTAAAATTAGTTACTTACTTATTTTTAGAACTGCGAACTGCACCAATTCCTATTCTCGTACTTCAATTTTTCATTAACAATAAAGCAGGTTTTATGATAAATGCCTCAACAAAGACTCTACTACGATAACGACGAACATCAACGACGTTCTCTATGCCCTATGAACGTTACGATGCGAAAAATCAGCTTACCAGACGTAAAAAGGTGTCATTCCCACAAGCAGAGTTCTTGAGTATGTAATGCCAAGTGGAAGAATCACAATCATATGTAGTATCATCTTCATCAGCATGAACATTGATCAATCTCCGACAATCTCTTGCGTAAGATACCCACTAAGGGTCGGAAAATCTCTACGTCACGCTCACGTTACGTGGACGTGCAAATATAACATACTACAACTATTTAATTAATACTACATCTACTCTCAATCTGCATCTGGTGCAAACAAGCATGACTAACTCATCCCCCCCTGAATACCCCTGCGGCCTAGAAATACCGCATCTCCCTTAAAGTTATAAATGATTGATGAACCCACTCCCCCATATATTCTTACAGAAGACACTGCTAAACTTACACCCCACCTGCTTGACCTTGACCTTGTGTCTTCGGCCTTGACGCCCTGTACCGAAGCAGTGGCTCGGAATTCCCATGAACACCTACACCTCCATCCGGTTGGTGCGACAGTTTGAACGCTTCTAGCTCCGCGTGGTCCATCTTCGAGCGGCGAGCACTTTTCGCTTTGCTGAACGCAGACAGAGCCACGCTAGCGTGCGCTGCACCGGTCATCATGGGGCCAGTGCCCGCGATATTTGCTGGCGTGACCGCGACCGTGGCGTGCTGAGCCTTTGGAGACGAATTTGCCGAATTTGTCTTGGACGGAATACCCGCAGGCCCGACAGAATCACGTCCAGTCGGATTGCTCCCGTTCGCCAGCAACGGCTTCGTGAGAAAAAAGTTCATAGACTGACTAGCATTGTTCCTATTCATATTCATACTCGCATCAACATCCGGGTCGTCACTTGTGGCTGCCCGCGTCTCACTGTCTTCCTCATCGATTGCCATCGCGTCCTCCAGCGCAGCCACCCCCGTCGCCAGGCCGCGCTTCGCCACTTCATCTCGCTTCTCGATCCCCTTCTTCTCGAGCGCCTCGTGGTCGGCCGCGTCGCCTGCCCCCGCGTGCAGTGCCGCGGCCTGCGCCATGATCTCCGTGTGCGCATTTAATGCTTCCTTCTCCCACTCGACCATATAAACACCGAAGTAGGCGTAGACTGCGCAGCACACCACGCTGCCGAAGGTCATGCCAAAATAAATGGTCGCTAGTGCGTGGTTGCTCAGTCCGAGCGGCTCGTTTTGTAAGAGATTTGAGCCGACGATTTTTTCACCGTACAGCAGCATCACAATACTCGGTATCTCCACAAGCCAGCAGCTAATCAGCGAACCGTATAACGTGACGTCGTTCCGTTTCAGCGCGACCAGCACGCCCTGAAAGAAGTAGCGCACGCAGCACATGAACATCGCAGTCGCCCACCAGACGCCCTGCGCGTTGAAAACCTCCAAAAACGCCGGATCCGAACAAAACACCTGCCCAACTGAGTTGAAGAAGAGCACGCACGGGATGACCGTCATCAGCAGCAAACCCGCGGCCATGTAGAAGGACACTTCCACGCTTTTCCTTGCGTCCGCCGCCTTACCGGCACCGAGCGCGTAGCCCATCTGGTTCTGCATGCCCGCGACAATCGCACTCGTACACGTCACGTTCAGCTGGTAAAGGGTGATGAACGTTTTGTAAACAGCAGCGCTTTGGGTGCTGCCATTAAGACTAGCCGCCATAAACCCGATCAGCATCATACGGAAATTGTCCGAAAAGTTCGCCGCCACGCACGGCATGTACAGAGCCAAGTAGTCAGACAGCTTGGGACGGATGATTGAGTTGAAGTACTCGGGATTGAAAACGCTCTGCGTCGGCCAGCACTTTAGGTGCACTTGTCTATACTGCATATGGTACAGGTAGAAGTACAGCACGATGACGTATCTTACAGCTACAGTCACAATCGGACAGATCCAAAAGCCGTACCCGCCAGGCAGGTTGCTGAATGGCACGCCGAGAACCAGCTGGAAGCCGAAGACCAGGTTCAAGACTGCCGTCATGATCTGCGTATTGCTCACGACACTCGCTTCCTTCATGGTCACGAAGTAGAAGCACAAATCACGAAAGGCAGCCAACCCAGGCAGTGCCAGCCCCATCACCATACTGTAGTAGAACGCGTTCCACGCTGTCTCTTTGTCGTAGCCCATCAGAACCAGCGCACCATAGGTCGACCCGTACCACATGATCATCGGAATGTTGATCAGCTGCAACACCACCTGTGACGTTTGCAGCCACACACCCACTAGTTCGAAGGCGCCTGTGCCGTAGGCCTGGTTGAAGTAGCTGTTCGACACGCGCGCCATGAGCACGGCCTGTGTTGGCATCAGCCAGAAGTCACTCAGACTCGTGGCGGCCAAGTAGTCCGCCCCCACGTGACCAATAAGAATCGCGTCCGTCGTCGCCATGCCGTAGTACGAGATGCGCGCGCAGAAAACCGGAAACGCTACCTTGTTGATCTCCGATACCATTTCAGATGTCGTTTTGGAGTCCTCCACATCAAAGAAAGCCACGTGATCGTCCCCATCCTCGTCTAAGTCCTTCGCAGCGTCTTGAATCGCTTCCTTTATCTCCGGCAGGCGCTGGTTCGCCTGCGAATTAAGATCGATCTGCGCAAGCATAGAGCCGTGCGCGGATTTGTTGATGAGGCTGGCCCGGATGCGCGTCTGCCTTTCTTGCATGAGGTCCTTCTTCTGCTGTGCACTCTTCCGCTCGAAAGAGATTTTTTTCACGCCATTCCTTAATAGCTCCTCCCTGGCTCTGTCCTCCTGGCTCTATTCTATCACGTCGTCGATGGCTCCCCCGCCGATGATAGACTTGGCGTTGCGAGAAATTGTGACCTTCTCATTGCCTTTTTCGGAGAAGATAGCAGCCATTTTTTGGAGAAATAGCTGTAGTAGTAAAGAGTACGCTAAGCCGCTTCAAACTCAATATCAGATGGTGTAGATCGATTGAATCACTAACATCAGTAATCAGCAAAAATAAAAGTATTCACAAACAAAATCACACACTCACATCAAGTAGTCTCAAAAAATTACTCACAGTCACAGAGAAAAGATAAATTTCATCAATTCAAACTTCTCACAACACAATCACAAATTCAAAAATAAAGGTCAAAGACAAAGTAGTAATGCTTGCAGTGGGGGAACGAAAGCGTGCCAAAACTTCTACGTCTACAATATTTCGCGATTCGCACTTTTGCGCTCAAGCGAAAAAGGACATCGTCACCGGCACCAGAACCAGAAAGATTAGTTACTGCGGAGTGACTTCTAACTTTTTTAAAAATCGCATACGAAATAATCTTGATTAGCTGAAGAAATGAAATAGACTTCTATTTGTTCATAACTTAACAACTTTGTACCCCGCGGGCGTCGCACTCTACAACTTAATAGCTGTGCCTGTGCAGTATAAATAATGATGACTTTCTGACATTGTGATTGACGAACTAACAGTAACACCGCAGTATACAGTTTCAAAGTAAGAATAGAAACATAAATATTGTCTTAACAATTCGATTTCTGACTGAGTCCTTCATCTGAAACTCGCTGCAAATCAACTTACATCTCAATAGTCAGAGTTAATAAAAATATTAAAGCCATAGCCTAATTGTTGTCTTCTTCTAGTTATAAAGACTATCTAAGAGAGGATTGCATCAGCTCAGCATCACTGTCATTAAAAAGCTAGATGCCTCCTCAAAGCCTCAAATACGCTTTGAAGTGTTGTGAGAGCTGTTAAACTCAAAACTGTGTCCAAGAATTCATTCCATACAATCACTATTGTACAACATATTTCACCACGATTTACAACTGTACGGACATCATTACATCATTTGAAACACAAATAACACTAGTACAGATTTCTATAAATAACCACTCGATGCCAATGTGCGGATTAAAGAACTACGATGCTTTACTCTAAGACTGAAACTACCGCTTTGGCTTTCTACTTAAGCGAACGCTGACTTCTCCTTCGCTTTCTTCAACAGCGCAACCGTATCTTCACCGTCATCGATCTCGACGGCCTCTTCTCCATCATTTCCGCAGTAGCAGGTGCCAACGAAGCAGTGGCCACAGCACGAAACAATAGCAAATAATGCCCCTAATGGAAACACAATAAAAGCAATCAGCCAGAACCACCAGAATACCAAACGGTGATGCAAAGACGCGCGCATGACCAGGCCTTCCGCATCCTCACTGACCTTCTTCCGATTGGGTTCTTCTTGGATCACCGCACGCAGAGTAGTTTCGTCGGACAAGCCGCTGTAGCAAGGACCGCAGCGTTTAGAGCAAAGAGCAAGACCATGACAACAGCCTAAGTAGCTATCATACCAGTAACAAGGACAAAACAGCGGGCAGTACTCAAGGTCATTACAGTAGCGCGTGTTGTCCCACTTGTTGTTATAACCAATTTTGTTTTCACCCTTAATCTTCGCTTCCGACCGGATCACCACTCGATAGTACCAGTTGTTACCCGCAGCGGCCGGCAAACGCTTACGAAGGTCGCCGATGGTCGTAGAGTCGAGGTCTACAAGGAAGGTTCTGCTCCAGTGAAGCGTCTAAGGACCACAGCATCCTGACACGTTATCGGCGCCACTTCGTGCCATGTCCCAACTCGCGTCTTTTCCACTATCCTCGTATACGTAATCCGAATAAAGACAGGAAAGAATGCAGATGAGAATTGAACTTTTGTACGACCAGTCGACGCGAATCGTAACAGGGTGCAGCTGCTTGTCTTTCGCGCCGCCCGCGTCCTCGTACTTGAAGTCAAACGTTTTACCAGAAGTCCCATTAACTGGCTTGACTTGCGGGTCCGTGACAGACTTTGTGTTTGTCATAGTGACAGACCTCATGTCATGCGCCGGGGCCGCGACAATAGGCGCACCGACCGAAGCGAACTTTTCATCCATTGGTTTTGCTTTTTTTCGATTTCGATTGCGCTTCCAACTATATTTGAATGGACGTGAAACTCAACAATACTACAAATTTTTTTCAACTATTTTCATGATCATGATTATGTTGATGTATTTGTATGTCATTCACTTAAATAATCACGTTCAACACGAGACACCAGTAACTAAGTAAGTAGAGAGAGTAGAAAAGAAAGAGAAAGACGCAGACGAGACATGACTTCAAAAAAAACTGAGTAACTAAAATAGAAGCAAGTAGCTTACTAAAGAAAAAAAGCATGGGCAAAAATCCAAATTAGAATCACATTGCAAGTATTTAAACAATAGCTACACACACATACCTGATCTTCAACCGAACACTCGTTTCACATCTATCCTATGTAAGTAGTACTGACGTACTGTTACACCTTTAACCGTCCGCTAGAACTCGACTCGAAACCACCTCTTTCATTTCGCCACCACTATCACTACCAGAGATATCGCTCCTCGGCCGCGCAACAACTTTGTTTGACAAAAACCCCCGCCATTCCTCATCAGTCGCAAGCCGCATGAAGTCATCGCAATCCAATACGCCAAGCACATCTAGGTTATTGTCTGCAACGGAACCCTTACTCGTCTGCAGCAGATGAATCAAGTACGGAGTTATCTCGTCATACCACTCGGTCACTAAAAGTAAAAATTAACTACACGTGTGCATATGATAGTGATGATCGTGATCATAAGCTTAACAATTAATATGTGACTGTCTCACAGCACTTTACCCACGCAGCGATATTTGTATTTCCATCTCGATATCAACCGCCTCCTCAACCACGACCACCTCCAAAATTACTAGAACTACACGTGCGCATCAAACTCAAAGGCAGTAGCGTTGCGCTCAGTCAGCATTGCTAGCCATACCTTATGAATCTTGATCCTAACATAAACATAATTACCATCTTCGTTCTCATTAATACTCAAAGTAAAAGTTGTATAAGAATAAGTATAACAAACAAGTTGTAAGTTAAATCAATAAACTAACATTTCCATCGATCACTTCGGCCCAAAAATACTGTTGTGGGCCTGCACTCCCGGATTTGCAAATATATTCGGCTGGGCCTGCGCTCCTGGTCCTGGTCCTCCTGGCTGAGCGAAAATATTTGCAACAGTTGCATCACTGCCCTTCGCACCTTTCGCCTTCAAAAGCTCCATCACTTTTTCGTGCCCATTGTCCTTTGCAGCGCGGAAAGGCGTGGTGCCATCAGCCCGCGCTTGATCGACGTTCGCACCGTGAGCTAGCAGGCGCTCCACGATTTCCACATGCCCCCCTGCGCACGCGGTAAATAGTGGTGATTCTCCGTTTTTCTCCAAAATGCCATCTATCATAGCCGCTAATTGCCTAAAGTCAACTGAACTATAGTCGTCGGTTTTGAGCGCTTTGCTGGTATCAGCACCATGTTTGAGCAACAGATTCACTACATCTAAGTGCCCTTCTCCCGCCGCGCTATACAGCGGCGTTGCGCCAATCAAAGTCACAGCATCTATTTCCTGTGCCGCCCCGTGCTTCAATAAAGTTTCGACGATTTTTGCGTCGCCTGACGTCGATGCTTTCCAAAGAGCAGTTGCGCCATCGAAAGCCGCCGCATTTATGTCAGCCTTGTACTGTAACAGCAGCTCCACCACTGGTAAATGACCGTTTTTCGCAGCATAGAGAAGAGCGGTGTTCCCAGGCGTGGTTATGTTTGCTCCTTGCTTGTCTAGAAGTGAAAACAACAACTTCAAGGTGGCTGGGTTCTCAAGCTCCAAAGCTCATATCATTGGGCTGTCCACGAAACCATCGTTCTTGGTTCAATTATTGACGTCTGCTCCGCTTTTCAATAGCTGCTCCACTACTGCTACATGCCCCATTTCCGCCTAAATAAGCAGCGGGAATGTGCCGTTTTTCTCCCACGATTTGTCTGTGGTCGCGCCGTGCTTCAGTAGTACCTAGACTATGTCTGCGTGCCCCGCTGTGCACGCGGTAACTAGTGCCGTCGTGCCGTCGCTCAGCACCTTATTTACGTAAGCGCCATGTGCCAGCAGCAACTCGACCACGTCGAGATGCCCCTTCTGCGCCGCCTTTGTCAACGCGTTGAAAGGAGAATCCACGACCGCGACCGCCTCCATATTCGCTCCGTGTTCGAGCAACAGCTTGACCACGCGTGCGTGCCCGTTCTGCGCGGCGAATGTCAACTAGGTAGCACCTTTCGGTCCCACCACGTTCACGTCTACCCTTTTCGTTTTCTCTAGCAATAACATTTTCTCAACCACTGTTGTATACCCTTCGCCTGCTGCGACCACCAGCGCAGGCCAGGAACCGACTGCCGCATTGTTCGCATCCGCGCCATGCTGCAGCAGCGACTCTGCTATCGCCACGTGGCCTTTATGCAAAGCGGCTGCTAAGGGTCTACAGGTGGGTCCCTCGATATTTACGTCCGCGCCATGTTGCAACAGTAGCTCCACCACTGCAGGATGCCCCTGCTGCGCTGCGATTAGCAACGCAGCTGCACCCTTCTTCGAAGTCGCATCTACGTCCGCGCCGCGTTTCAGCAGTAGCTCGACAACTTCCGCATGTCCCTGCTCCGAAGCCATGTACAGGGGCGCGTCACCGTCCTTGTCTGCTAGGCTGGTGTCCGCACCGTGCGCGAGTAACAACTCAACCGCTGCCAAGTTACCTCTGCATGCGGCCGAATATAACGCAGTTTCACCAACTGAATTTGCCGTGTTGACATTGACGCTAGCGCCCAATTTCAGTAATTAATCGACAATAGAAATAGCACCATCTTCATCTTCTAAATTCTTGCACGCAACAATTAAGACTGTATCTCCTGTGTTCTTTGTGGCTGCATTTACATCCGCTCCATGCTTCAGTAACAGTTCGACTACTGCCACTTCGCCCCGTTCCGTTGCAACATATAAAGCGGTGCTACCATTATCATCAGCGCTATTGACGTCTCCCCCTAATTGCATATTAAGCATGTAGCCGACTGTTCAGGTATTACCCCTCAGAGAAGCAAACCACAACGGGCTAACGCCGAGGGTACAAGTAAAACGGTCGTCGCCGGGAATCAAACGATCCCCAGGACACACCACTTTTACTGTGCGACGTTCACCTGACTTATTTATCGTCTCAGCAGTCTCGATACACATTTTTCAGTCAGCCTTGACGTCCGCGAGTCTCGAGATCAGAGTGAACGAGAGCTCGGCCGATGCGGCCTCCGGACACGACCACACGGCAACCTGATTGCGCACAAGACCCTGTTCTTTAGCGTCATCGTCGTCGTCGACGTCGTCGTTACACTCCGAGTCCGACTCGTCACCGTCAGGAGCCGGAGCGTCACCTATGAATTTTATTTTTCGGTCACCCGATACCCTCAACAACGTGCGGGTCCGACTCGTCAGCGTCATGAAGAACTTGCCCTTCTTCTTATTACTATTCATGTCTTCGTCGTCGCTCCCGTCGTCGTCACGCACA
>JACLAC010010274.1_pt1 | contig 47185 bp, 40 predicted proteins | sample 8027881 | NCBI WGS metagenome assembly JACLAC01 (sample SAMN15725517, study PRJNA655200) | protist metagenome | isolation source: fluorescence activated cell sorting (FACS) single amplified genomes of... | place: Spain: Blaines Bay Microbial Observatory, Mediterranean Sea | collected 2016-01-19 | reverse complement strand
AAAAGCAATATGGGCTAGATCAACCATATTGGTATCAATATTATCGCTGGATTTCAAATATTATATTAAGAGGAGATTTTGGCTATTCCTTTGGCTGGAATCAGCCAGTAAATGATATTTTGCAAGAGAGAGTTTTAATTACATTAATTATTTCAGTAGCTAGTATTTTCTTGGTTTGGATCATATCAATCCCAATTGCAGTTGTCTCCGCTACTCGACAATATTCTTTATTTGATTACCTGTTTACATTTGTGGGTTTTGTCGGCTTAGCAGTCCCTAATTTTTTGCTTGCATTGATGCTTGCATGGTTTGTATACGAAAAAACAGGTCTTGCGATCACAGGATTGTTTTCAAAAGAATATATCGATCAGGCATGGAGTTTTGCCAAGTTTATAGATTTGTTGAAACATATCTGGCTACCAATTGTGATTGTTGGTGTTGCAGGAACTGCAGGGATGATCCGAGTATTGAGAGCCACCTTGCTTGATGAATTGAGAAAGCAATATGTAATTACCGCAAGAGCAAAAGGGGTCAGTGAGATTAAGCTATTGATGAAATACCCAATAAGAATCGCGTTGAATCCTGTCTTTAGTACAATTGGTTGGTTGTTACCAGCAACTTTCTCTGGAGAAGTTATTGTTGGCATCGTTTTAAATTTGCAAACAATTGGGCCTGTATTAATGAGAGCAACTCTTACACAGGATATGTACTTGATTGGCAGTATTGTACTTATTCTAAGTTTTTTAACTGTAATTGGTACTTTAATTTCAGATATTTTGTTAGCGTGGTTAGACCCTAGAATAAGATATTAAATAAAAAGAAGTGCAAAAATCATCAAGCCACTACAAATCAATTCTTAATGCGACTCAAAGTCGTCTTATTTGGCTGCGTTTTAAAAAACATAAAATTGCTGTATTAAGTTTAATATTACTAATAATCCTTTATGGTGTTAGTCTTTTTGCAGAATTTTTTACTCCTTATGACATAGAAAAAAGGTTCCCTGGTTTCGAGAATGCAAGACCTTCCACAGTCTATTTATTTGATGAAAATGATAAATACATTGGTTTTCATTTTTATGAATTCAAAAAGAAAATAAATCGAGAAACATTTGAAGTCGAATTTGTTGAAGATAAGAAAAAACCAGTGAAAATTGAGTTCTTCACTACAGGAAAAAATTATAAATTATTAGGAGTAATCCCAGCAAATTTAAAATTTTATCATTCTGAGAAGCCTTTCTTTTTATTTGGTGGAGATAGACTAGGTCGAGACCTGTACACAAGGACAATGATCGGGATGAGAATCTCATTGTTTATAGGTCTTGGTGGGGTATTTTTTAGTTTTGTTCTGGGGTGTTTATTTGGTGGTATATCAGGTTATTTTGGTGGATTCATTGACAATGTAATTCAGCGAATGATTGATGTACTGTTGTCAATTCCAACAATACCTCTTTGGATGGCACTTGCTGCTGCAATACCAAGAGATTGGACTGTATTACAAACTTATTTCGCAATCACTATTGTTTTAGCAATTGTAGGCTGGGCAGGGTTAGCAAGAGTTGTACGCGGTAAGCTACTCGCCCTACGGGAGGAAGACTATATACTTGCAGCGCAGATTGCTGGAGTAAAAGAGTCCAAAATTATTGTTACTCACCTGCTTCCCAATTTTTTCAGTTATCTGATTGTTCATCTGACACTGGCTATTCCTGCGACGATTTTGGGTGAAACAGCATTGAGTTTTTTAGGGTTAGGAATTCAGCCTCCGGCTGTAAGTTGGGGCTCTTTGCTCAAAGATGCTCAGGATCTCGTGACTGTTGCTGAACGACCTTGGCAGTTGATTCCCGGAGCTTTTGTTGTATTTGCTGTCTTAATGTTCAATTTTATTGGCGATGGCTTAAGAGATGCTGCAGATCCTTATTCTTAGGTAAAACTACAAAATGGCTGTTCAGAAAGAATTAAAATTTTTTCCTGTAGAGAATACTAATAAGAAAAGATTAACCACTGAACAGATAGAATCATTTAATAAAAGTGGTTTTATCTTTCCAGTTACAGTGTTCAACTCTGTTCAAATTCAGAAGATCTCGACTTACTTTAACTCACTTTTAGATAGTGCTAAAAAAGTTGGATATGAAGATTATTCTATTAATGGTTGGCACTATCACTGTCGAGGGATTTACGACATAATGATGGATTCAGTAATTTTAGATTATGTTTCTGATTTGCTGGGGCCAAACGTATTAAATATCATGACTCATCTTTTCTATAAAAAATCTCAGGATGAGAGAAGGGTAAGCTGGCACCAGGATGCGTCTTACTGGCCACTGACACCAACAAAAACGGTGACCGTATGGTTGGCATTGGATGATGTGAGCGAACAGAATGGTGCAATGAAATTTATCCCTGGATCACACTGCCATGGACAGATCCCATTTCAAAAGAGTGATCTGGAGGAACACAATGTTTTGAATCAAACGGTTACTGACCCTCAGGGATGGGGTGAAAGTGCTGTGAGTGTTGAGTTGAATGCTGGTCAAATTTCTATTCACTCCGATCTTCTTTTACATGGCTCAGAGCCGAATCTTTCAAAAACTGATAGAAGGGGACTGACCCTGCGTTACATGCCATCAGATGTTCAGTGTATTGATTCGAACTTTGCAAAGAATCGTCGAGCTTTTCAATGCTTGGGCAAAAACCCTGAAAAGCACTGGTCCGTTTTATCACCTCCGATTGGTGAGGCAATCCCACTTAAATTGGAATCTCCGTTGTGAGTAATGCGTCCCTACTCTCCATACAGAATCTTCGTGTTGAATTCCATCTTGATGAAGGCACTCTGAATGCTGTCAATGATGTTTCTCTTTCAATTGATAAAGAACAGACACTTGGCATTATTGGTGAGAGTGGTTGTGGAAAAAGCGTAACAGCTCAAAGTGCTTTACGGATCATTCCTAAACCTGGTCAAATCAAGTCAGGGTCAATTTTATACCATGGTAACGACGGCCAAGTTACCGATCTGGCATCATTGAGTCTGAATGATAAAAAACTTAGAGATGTTCGAGGTAAGGAAATCTCAATGATTTTCCAGGAGCCAATGACTTCTTTAAGCCCCGTGCACACAATTGGCAACCAAATTCAGGAGAGCATACTCTTACACACGGATCTCGACAAGAAAGCGTCCAAAGAACTAGCAATTGAGATGCTTACGCAAGTCGGTATTCCTTTGGCAGAGAAGAGGTTTGATTCTTATCCTCACCACTTGTCAGGAGGAATGCGGCAAAGAGTGATGATTGCCATGGCTCTTAGTTGTAGCCCTCGTCTCCTGATCGCTGATGAGCCAACAACAGCCTTGGATGTGACAGTTCAGGCCCAAATCCTACAACTTCTGTCAGAATTCAAATCTTCCCAGCAGATGAGCATGCTCTATATTTCTCATGATCTGGGAGTAGTCGCTGATATAGCAGATAATATTGCTGTGATGTATCTTGGTAGAGTCATTGAGATTACATCAAAGGAAAAATTATTCTCAGAACCTAAGCATCCATATACCTGTCTACTTATCGAAAGTATTCCTAAGATTGGCCTTTCCAAGGATCAGCGGCTCTCGACGATAGAAGGTAATGTGCCAATCCCCCTTAATCTAAAGCATGAATGTGGTTTTTTCTCTAGATGTCCAAAGAGAGTGGAAGGCCTCTGCAATAAAGCAATTCCTGAATTGAATAAAATTTCTGATGATCACAAAGTAAGTTGCTTTCTTTATAACTAGAAAAATGACTAGTAAAGTCTCTATGGCCGAAACAGAAAAGCTGTTGATGTCTGTGCGTAATTTAAAGAAACACTATCCTATTGGTAGTAGTTTTTTTAAATCAAACAACGAATATGTCAAAGCTGTTGATGGAATTGATCTGGATCTCTACTCAGGGAAAACACTGGGACTTGTTGGGGAAAGCGGCTGTGGCAAATCCACTTTTGGAAAATGCATTATTCGGGCAATCGAGCCTACTGCTGGAGAGATCAAAGTTTATCTCGATAAAGAGTATTCTATTCGAGAAATGAGAAAGAATGAATTTCGAACCTTTCGAAAAAATCTTCAGATGATTTTTCAGGATCCAAATTCATCGTTAGATCCCCGAATGACGATCAGAGATATCATTTCTGAGCCAATTAAAGCCAATTCAACTATTGGCAAAACCCAGATTGAAGAAAAGGTGAGGTACTTGATGGATATAGTTGGTTTGAATCCAAATCAACTGTATCGTTATCCACATGCTTTTTCTGGAGGACAACGTCAAAGAATCGGGATTGCAAGAGCCTTGGCCAGCGATGCCAAAATCATTATCTGTGATGAAGCTGTTAGTGCGCTAGATGTATCTGTTCAAGCCCAAATCATAAATCTGCTAAAAGATTTACAAGAAAAGTTTAATCTGACACTATTGTTCATTTCTCACGATCTGGGTGTTGTTGAGCATCTGTCAGATTCTGTTGCTGTAATGTATCTTGGAAAGATTGTTGAAGCTGGCGCAAGTAAAAATGTCTTCAATAATCCACAACATCCTTATACAGAAGCTTTATTATCTGCAGTACCTAAGGGATTTTTAGCGAAAAACAAAGAAAAAATTATTTTGAAAGGTGAAATTGCAAGTACGGGAAACCTTCCAAGTGGCTGCACTTTTCATCCTCGTTGCATATATGCAAAAGATATTTGTACATCTAGCATACCTCCCGAAAATAAAGTGTCAGTTAATCAACTGGTCTCTTGTCACTTCAATAACGAACATCAACTCCACGGTTTTGAATACTACACTTCAACTTAGCTCATATGAGACAGCAAATACTCTTTCTATACTTAGAAAATTCTTCTTTGGATTCAAAAGCGATCTCATGGGGATTTTGGGATGGCACAGGTAAGACTCAATCTTATGCAGGAGATTCTGATTCACCGCCCTATGAGACAGGGTTCGATGCTGTGCTCGATGGATGGTTTTTGATTCAAGCTTCACCACTTTTAACTGCCGCTAGCGGTAACGAATACAAGACTAGTTTTTTCCAAAATGAATTTATTTTTGAAAAAAAGGTATTAGGAAATGATTGATACACTTAATTTACTTACAACATCTCAAATGGCTGAATTTGCAGCTAAAGGCTGTTTACGATTTGACGGACTAATTGATAATGATCTTAATCAAGAATTTCTAGATTTGTTTGCTGAAGATATTGGTTCTGATGATAGGTATGTCAATAGAGCTATTCCAAATTGTAAACCAGGTACCTATTTGTCGAAAGCATTTTACCAGGATCATCCCCTTAGTAAGATTTTGGCTCAACCTGTTGTTGCAGGTGCAATGAAAAGTCTTATGGGAGAGAATCCAATTTTTGATCATCATCATGTTCACATGACTTTCCCAAATAGAAGTCGCGTACAAACCAATCATCAGGATTCGACGATTGATCTGAGATCGAAAAATTTTGACATTCAGATGATTTATTTTCCCCACGAAGTGAATGATAAAATGGGTGGAACTCGTTATATTCCCGGGACTCACCTTAGAACTGTGCATGAATCACAGATTGCTCGATATCAAAATATTCGCGGTCAGATTCGTGTAGCCTGCCCTGCTGGTACCATTATTTTTTTCCATCATGGGATCTGGCATGGTGGTGGGAAGAATATGGGTGAAACTCCAAGAATTATGTATAAACTTCGAGTACAACCATCTGGATCTCAATCCCTTCAGTGGGATACCAGCGATCTAACGGAAGACCGAATTAAGAGTTGGCAAAGGCCAATTTTCCACGCTTTTGTTCAAACTAAAGAGGATGATGTACCCTCAAAACTGATGTCTCATGAACCGTGGTTTGATAACACCAGTCGACTTGAATATATGAATAGAATTCGCTTTTGGCGAACATTACTTAATAATGCAGAAATTGACATAGATTATTGGTTGACTCGGGTGGAGAATGAACCGGCTAATATTAATCATTAATATCCTTTAACTTTTATTTAACCACTGCAGATTTTTGAAATTAATTACACAGTAAATCATATTATAGCGCCGAAACATGTGATTATGGAAAAGTTGATTCTGTTGAACTCAATTCAAATGGCTGAATTTGCAGCTAAAGGCTGTCTTCGCTTTGATGGTTTGATTAATGAATCACTAAATACAGAGTTCTTAGACTTATTTCCTGTTGATATTGGATTAAACGACAAGCATGTTAATAAGCTCATTCCTAATTGTAAGCCTGGAGAGTTGTTATCAAATGCATTTCCAATCAATCATCCAATTAGTAAAATTCTCGATAATCCCGTTGTAGCTGGAACCCTGAAAAGCCTGATGGGAACTAATCCTATCTTTGATCACCACCATGTGCACTTGACCTTTCCTAATAGAAGTCGAGTACAAACTAACCATCAGGATTCAACGATTGACTTGAGGTCAAAAAACTTTGACATTCAAATTATTTATTTTCCCCATGAAGTCACTGCAGAAATGGGGGGAACACGCTATGTTCCAGGAACCCATCTACGAATAATTAATCAATCACAGATTGCAAGATACCAAAATATTCGTGGTCAGGTCCGTGTGGTATGCCCTGCCGGTACCGTCATCTTTTTCCATCATGGGATCTGGCATGGTGGCGGGAAGAACACTAGTGATGTCCCAAGAATCATGTATAAACTTCGAATACAACCATCTGGATCTCAATCTCTCCAATGGGATACTACTGATATCACCAAGGAAAGAATACAGAGTTGGCAAAGACCCAAATTAAGTGTCTTTGATAATGCTGGTTCTGATGAAATTCCCAATACTCTCATGTCTTCTGAACCTTGGTTTGATAACACAGGTCGACTTGAATACATGAACAGAATCCGGTTCTGGCGAATGTTGCTGAATGATCCTGAGATAGACATAGATTATTGGTTAACTAGGGTCGAAAATGAGCCATCAAGTACTACTACGTAAATCTGCTAATACAAGAAGCCTAGAAAAACATCCCAATTATCTCCTGCCTTTCTAATCTGTTTGATGACAAGTTGGACTCGATGTTTGAAGTGATAATATTTGATAATTATAAATTATGAACATTATTTATATAATCACTGACCAGCAAAGATACGACACAATTAACGCACTAGGTTATCCTTTCATGGAGACACCTAATATTGATAGATTGGTTAAAGAAGGCTGTACATTTAGAAATTGTTTTGCAGCAGGTCTGTCATGTGCTCCTTCAAGAGCTTCAATTTTCAATTGCTACTATCCGCATACGACTGGAATTTTCCGAAATGCCTGTAGCTGGAAGCATTCCTGGATCGAACTTCTATCAGAGAAAGGATATCACACTGTAAATATTGGTAAAATGCATACTTGGCCATTCAATACTCCCTGCGGCTTCAAGGAGCGCTACAATGTAGAAAACAAGGATCGATTTCTTGAAGGTAGATACTATTTTGATGAGTGGGATAAAGCGCTTGCTTCACATGGTCTAGTGAAGCAGCAGCGATCGAGCTACAGAACTAGAGAAGACTATAAAGTCTCTTTAGGTGCGTTCGATTGGGAGTTACCTGAAAAAATGCATGCTGATATGTTTGTTGGTGACATGGCTACTTGGTGGATAAAAAATCATCCAGTTTCACAGCCGCTGTTTCTCCAGATTGGATTCCCGGGCCCTCACCCACCTTACGATCCTCTACCACCTTTTTCCTCTCGTTATTTGAGCAAAGATCTCTCAATCAACGATGTTAGCGCTGCTGAACTAGAATCCCTTCCACCTCCCCTCAAAGTTTACAGGAAGCATTGTACGGAAGTAGATCATGATTCAATTCTTGATCAGTTGTTTCCCACCAAACAACAAAGATTTAGACAAAGAGCGTATTACTTAGCGAATATCACAATGATTGATCAAAAGATTGGTGAAATTCTTGAAGCACTTGATGAACAGGGTTACTTAGATGACGCGATGATTGTGTTTACTTCTGATCACGGCGACTGCCTCGGTGACCATGGCCTTAGCCAGAAGTGGTCAGGGTATGATCAGGTAGTGCGCGTTCCTGCAATTGTTTGGAAGCCTGGTGCTGTTAAGGCGGGTCATGAGGTTAGCAGTCTTTGCCAGCAGTTCGATATTTCACAAACGCTGCTTGAAATGGCTGGGATTCAAATCCCTTTATCCTTTGAAAGCGAGTCAGTGATGGATGGTGTACTCGGAAAATTACAATCAGGAAGAAAATACGTTTTTGCAGAGCAGGGCGGTGATGGCAATTTAACGGATGCCCAAATGGTAACTATGGTTCGTTCTGAAAAATGGAAAATGATCCATTATGCTGGAGAAACATTTGGTCAATTATTCGATCTAGAAAAAGATCCCTTGGAAATTAGAAATTTGTGGGAAGACACTGGTTATGATGTTGAAAAAAAATCATTACATGATGCTCTTCTTAATTGGCACATTCAAAGTCAGTATCGTACTAAAGATTGGGCTAATGATTTCAGATAGGATAATAAAAGTAATAGACTTTTGAGGAATGTTCAGTAAACGTCAATATTAGTAGGAGTAAAACGCAAAGTCTTAAAAAATTAGACCAAAACTCTTACATTAATGTACGTAAAAAGAAAATTTATCCAAAAAACTACAAGATTACTACTACAGAAGCTATCAGACCGTAGTAAAAGAAATCAATAAATTTTGAAAAATTATGGTTAGTTCATGTAGTACCTTGATTTAAATACTTAAAATTATTTTCCCAATTTACCTCTAAGTTAGCTCTCCAAGTTTCAGCAGCATTCTTTAGTTCTTTGGTTAGAGATGGTTCTGATTCACTTAGGTTTTTAGATTCTGTAGGGTCTTTAGATAGATTGGCAAGAAAAACATGGTCTTCGTCAGGCTGTCCTTCGACAATTTGGCCATTCAAAACAAGCTTCCAATCTCCTCTTCGAATACTCGTTTGGTCATTCATTTCCCAGAAAAGATCTCTTTCTAAGGCTGGTTGCTTTCCTTCAAGGAAACCAGCCTTAGAAATTCCGTCCAATTCTATATCAGATATATCCAAGTTCAGCCATTCACAAATAGTAGGCAACATATCAAAAGAACAAAAAGGCTCTTCAACAATTTTACCGGCAGGCACTACACCAGGATAATGTACAATTCCAGGAACACGTACTCCTCCTTCAAATAAACTAAACTTGTGTCCCTTAAATCCTCCAGACGAACCACCATAATAGGGATCTAGGGTCCCATCTAACCAATTTCGACTTTCTCTTGATGGACCGTTATCTGAGGTAAAAAAAGTTATTGTATCCTCATTAAAATCAAGTCGGGCTAATTCGTTAAAAATCTCACCAATACCGTCATCTACAGCACTCACCATGGCAGCCATTACCTGCCTATCCCAAGGTAAGTCTGCAAATCGGTCCATATATTTTTGAGGAGCATGCATTGGGTAGTGTGGTGCATTGTATGGGATGTAGAGGAAAAATGACTTTGAAGCTTTCTTTGCCTTACGTAATGCTTGAATGGAGTATTCTGTAATAACCTCAGTAAGATATTCTCCATTTTTCCAAACTTCTTTGTTATTGACCCATAAGTCGTGGGTTGGATTCATACCGGGCCCCTCTCTGTTCATTCCCCAATAGAAGATGTGACTAAAAAAATCTACGCAGCCTGCAAGAAAGCCAAACCACTGTTCAAATCCATGATCTTGAGGACGACATCCCTCTGCCAGTCCTAAATGCCATTTACCACTCATAGCGGTATGATAGCCTAGTCGGTCTCTTAAAATTTTAGGTAAAGTTAGAGTTTCTTTGGGCAAGCCAGTAGCTTTGCGATGACCATCTAAAATTGCTCTAACACCAGCGTTAGCGGGATATCGGCCAGTAAGGAGAGCAGCTCTTGAGGGAGAGCAAACTGGAGAGTTGGAATACCAACACTTAAATCTAGCCCCTTCATTGGCCAAGCGATCAAGATTTGGAGTTTTAAAATCAGTTGCACCCATGCAGCTTAAATCGCCATACCCTTGATCATCTGTCATAATTACAATCACATTTTTTTTCATTGTATTCCAAAATTATTATAATTAAATTTTCTATTTGATGGCACCTTGAGTTAAACTAAAAATTAGTTTTTCTAAAATATTAAAAATTAAGATTAGAGTTAGAATGGTTGTGATCGTACAACCTACCGTTAAAGGTCCTCATTGAACAGTTTCATCACCAAAAAACTGAGATAAACTCAGCAGCAAGGTTTTTACATCATCATTAGTTAACAGGGTAAGTGCAAGAATATATTCAGACTGCGCAACTGAAAATTAAGCATAAGGCAGTTGTGACTAAACCGAGATAAACTAAAATTAGTATAACGAATATTAATATTTAAAATCAAGAAGTACTATCTAAGCTTGCTATTTCATCTGAAATAGTAGAAATATTTTTGTCAAATATCCGACCAGCAAATAAATTTAAAAAATTTTTATTACAGCAGCATAGATAAAGATGGTACTAGATAAAATCTTATTAAAAACAGCACGTGTGGAAATAGTAAAAATTGGATTAATTAATATTATCTGAGTAAAAAATTGTCTCCCAAGGATATATTATAAGATAATACTTCTGCCTTTAAATCTAGAGCGAGAAATTGTATATGCAGCAAATACTGAAACAATATAAACAATAAAGCTGTTAGTAATATAAGTTTGATAACTTTCGCTGAATATATATATATAATTATCTAAAGTCCAATTATATCAATTATTGAAACTCACTATTACTATTAGTCTGAAAACGTAGTAATACTTGATGATAATATTATTTTTTGGCTCTAACCTTTTTGAAATTGGTCCTGGGTTAAGAGATATTTCCTTCATGAAATCATGAAATTTGGAGTTAGGTGTGTCAGCAAAAACAATCCTGATGAATGAACAACTGGTGGAATATTTACGAAAAAATTCTGTGAGAGAGCCAGAGGTGCTAATAGAACTTCGTGAAGAAACACAGAAGCTACCCAATTCAGGAATGCAAATCTCTCCAGAGCAGGGCCAGCTGATGTCAATGCTGGTCAAGCTGGTCAGTGCACGGAAGATTGTTGAGATTGGAACCTTCACAGGGTACAGCTCCACAGTGATGGCTTTAGCGATGCCTAAAGAGGGCAAGTTGATCGCTTTCGACATTAGTGAAGAGTACACTCGAACAGCACGTATATTTTGGAAAAAAGCCGGTGTGGATCAGCAGATCAAACTAGTTCTGGGTAATGCTAAGGAGAGCTTAAAAAACTTTTTGCAGGCGGGTGAACAGGAAAGCATTGACCTGGCCTTTATTGACGCTGACAAGACATCTTACATAGAGTACTATGAATGTTGTCTGCAATTGATTCGGCCTGGTGGGTTGATTTTAGTAGACAATGTCCTATGGGGTGGTCAGGTGGCTGATGTTTCAATTCAAAATAAAGATACAGAAGCTCTTCGAGTTTTCAACTCAAAGCTATCTGATGACCAGCGTGTTGATCTGTGCATGGTGCCGATTGGAGATGGACTGACCATCGCTCGAAAACGCTGAAGACCCCTCAGCCCAATGAATACTGTAACATCAAAACAAGGAGCGGATTCTCAACATATCTTCCGTGTTTCCGGAAAGCACAAGATCTGCATACTTTTGAGGTTGATCACGAAGCATATACTCATCTTCTTCTACCATCCACTGTCGCCAAAGTGGCAGCATTTCCTCACCGTCACGCTCTATTCCACGCTTCAGCCGTAATTCTCGATTTGTCTCAATGTAGATTGAAAAACTGAGATAACGACGAAACTCTGATCTCGAAGCACTAACACCCTCTAAGATCATAACATAACAGGGTTCTAATGTTTCCCACTGCCCCAGTTGGTTAGCCTGCCAATCGAACTTCTGGTAGTGAGCTACATGGTTTTGCCGTAGAGGTTCCAAAACATGTTCAATTAGCCGTGGGTACCAGTCGACAGGATGATCCCAGGAAGCACAATCATCGGTATGTATGATAGGACAGTTATCGAGAGACCCAGCTAGACTTGCAGCAAACGTTGTTTTGCCAGCTCCACCGCAGCCATCAATTGCTACGATACGAGTGTGCATTTGATCTGGAGATGTGGCTGCGGAGATGAGCTTTTTGATTTCTGGTAAAAGTTGCATGAAGCGGAAGCTGTGGCAGAAAGTCGAAACAAGTTCTGAAGGAACCTTCATATGGCAGCATAACAAATTATCACAGAATTATAATTGCCCCAAATGCGCAGCTGAACTTAAGACAGTCCGGATATTGGGCTACATGGGCAGAGATAGATATTTTTGCAAGTAGAAAATTAATGTTTGACAAATAATCCTATTTTCGGTTTATTAATCGAAAATCGCTTATGACAACGTTGTCATAGTTGTAATTATTCTGGTAGAGGTGAGTTTGGCGACAATTTCTGATGTTGCTAAAGCGGCTGGGGTATCAGTGAAAACCGTGTCGAGGGTTTTAAATAAGGAGCCCAACGTCCAAGCATCAACTCGGGAGAGAGTGCTCAGGTTTATGCGTCAACTAGACTATGCACCGTTTACAGCAGCCCGAACGATGCGCACTAAGAAGACTGGATTGATTGGTGTACTAACGAGAGCGATAACCTCGGTGTCGATGACTCCCGATAGAGCAGGTCTCCCTGCAGTCAACCTGCTTAAAGGAATCCAGACCGTGATGGATCAGTCTGAAATGTTAATGATGGTCGCAGATACGGGAGAAAACTCAGAAAACTTTATGAAATTAACACAGACTTTTAGGGAGCACCAAGTAGAAGGAATTCTGTACGTAGCTAATTACCATCAAGAATTTGATCCTCCGACAGCATTTCTTGAAATACCGACTGTGCTAGTTAATTGCTTTGACAAGCGGCAGAGGCTCCCTGCAGTGGTACCAGATGATTCTGAGGGAGGTTACCTTGCAGCCGAGGCTGCGCTTTCAAAAGGACACCAGCGTGTCGGACTGCTAACTCTTCCAGAAACCATTATAGCTTCCAAACAAAGGAAAATAGGGTATCTCAGAGCGCATAAGGAGCGAGATATACTGGTAGATCAAGACTTAATTTCAAGTGTAGGGGAGGTGGGAGATTCTCCGGATGTGGAGCAGCAAACGCTAAAGAAAATACTGAAGGCAATGCTAAAACTAAAAAATCCACCAACGGCTATATGCTGTGGAAATGACAAAATGGCAATGAATATCTATATGCTAATGCAGCAATGGAACATCTCCATTCCAGAGCAACTTTCCATTATAGGATTTGATGACTACACCCTGGTCTCTGAACTGCTAAATCCTCGACTGACCACTGTTCAACTACCATACGTAGAGATTGGTGAGGCGGCTGCCGCATTGTTAATTGGGAAAATCAAAGGATTTGAGGGAGGAAAAAACCCAAACAAGATGATCAATCAAATAATTGGACCAGTTGTATGGCGCCATTCCGTTAAGAACTTTCATTAGAAGGGTGCTTTTCGGCTTATTTTATTCACACAAATTACAAGGAGAAGCAAAGAAACCTAAATAAACAAAAGGGTAATGAAGCAGTCTAATCTGAGTATAGAGCAGTGCCTAATAACTGAATACATTCAATAGATGAGGACAAAATGCTGAAAGCACTATTCAAAGCAGTCTTGGCGGCTAGCGCAGTACTGACATTGTCAATCAATGCGTCTGGTAAAGAATACAATGAAGCACCCATGTTAGCTAAGTTGGTCAAGGAAGGTAAACTCCCACCAGTTGAAGAAAGACTTCCAGATGATCCTTGGGTAATCGGACCAGGGACGTTTATAGGTGAAGAATGGATGGATTTCCAAATTGGAAATTACAGTGATGGAAAATTTCTGGTTACTGCTGATATTGCACCAAGAAATTATCAGATTGGGATTGCAGCAGGAAATTTTCTAATCGCACCAGATCAGAGTACTTCACCAGAAAAGGTGAAAGGAGCGTTGGCTGAATGGGTTAAATGGAATGATGATTATTCAAAATATACAATAAAAATAAGACCGGGTTTAAAATGGTCGGACGGTCATCCAGTTACAACTGAAGATGTGAGGTTTGTATTTGAAGATATATATGAGTACGAACCATTGGGTATACCTTGTGGGTCACACAGGAGATCCCTGTACACACAAATGGATCCAAGACAGGATTGTGGAAAGTTGAATATCATTGATAAACATACATTTTCAATAACCTTCAGCAAACCATATGGTTACTTTCTCTCGGAACTAACGACTTGGATCCAAGACCATATGCAGTTAATCCAGCCTTCTCACTTTCTTAAAAAATTACATCCAAAATATACAGATGAATCAAAACTTAACGAAATGGCGAAAGAACATGGAGTAGAAGGGTTCAAACAATTATTCGCTATTTATGAAAGCGTACATTGGGATGTGTGTTGCGGTAATGAACCAAGGTTGGTCGATCTACCAACACTATACCCATGGAAATTGGTGGAAAGAAATGAAGATATGATGAAGGTTGAAAGAAATCCTTATTATGCTGGAGTGGATCCAGAAGGAAATCAGCTACCTTACGTTGATGGGATCATAACATATGGGATCAATGATAAAGAAGCGCTTATAATGAAACTGGTGTCAGGAGAAGTAGATTTTTCAAATTCAGATTTCATGAAAATAAGTGACATGCCTACATACATACAAAATGCAGAAAGAGGTGGATACAATGTAGTCATGACAGGTTCAATCAACGGTCCTCCAACACTATACGTAAACCAAGATTGGGATTATGAAAATCCAGATAGCCAGTGGCAAAAGCTGGTACAAGATGAAAATAATCATTTTACAAAAGCCCTTGCTTTAGCAATAGACAGTCAAGATATCAATAATTCACTTTACTTCAACTTATATGGAATGCCCGAGATAACATCAGCAGAATACAATCCAAAAAAAGCAAATGAACTGCTTGATAAAGCGGGAATGGATAAAAGAGATGATGATGGGTATCGAACCTACCCAGATGGGTCTCCTTTTAGAGGAACGATTCTGACCGCAAACATGTCACCAGACATGATTGATATTTGCTTTATGTTAACAAAATATTTTCAGGCAGTGGGTTTAAACATAAACGCTAAAATGGTAACAAGTCAGGTATTAAGAGCAAGGACAAAAAGTAATGAAATGCCATTTAAGGTACTTTGGCACGATGAGCCAATATGGTATTCAGGGATATCAAGAGATTATGATGTATGTATGAAAGGTGATTGGAGTTGCCAGACAAAGAAATTTATGGAAACCAAAGGAAAAGAGGGATACAAACCACCTGCACACATGGTCAAGTACTATGACATGAATGCAGCAAGAATGGCAGTTCCACCAGAATCACCAGAAGGCCGTGAACTTTTTACTAACCTATTAAGTTGGTTTTCAGAAGGGAACGCTTTGGTATGGCCAATTGGTAAAATCCAAGTACCAAACATATTTAAGAAAAATGTCAAAAATATACCACGTGAGGGTTATCCATACAATCTTGGTATATCAGAATCGGCGCCAATATGGTTCATTGAAAATGAATAATGATCTAAATATAAGAGGAGATTAGTACTTTTTAAAAACAGAGAATCAACATATGTTAAAGGCACAGCGCTAAAAATAAAAAGCGTACAGACTTTGATTCTTTCACAGTAGTAAATCTGTCCAAGGCAGGTGCCAGTCTTGGGCTTAAATTATAAATAAAAAGAGAACTACGAAATTAGTAAAATAAAAGAATTACTAAAGCTTTATTTACCATCCAACAAAACTTATCGAAAACTCAACCAATCCAAAAAAATAGGTTAATTAAAGTGTATGATCAAATCCACTTTAACAAACATTCGAATCAGCATTTCAATAAAAAAATTCAAACAAGTAATAATTAATTATTCATAATGTGAATAAAATAAATTGTAATATCTTCTTAGCTAAAAGTAAAACGTGAAAAGAAAAGGCCAAAACATAAATGGTTTGACTAAGCAAGAAAGCCGATGATTCTTTACGTAATTAAAAGAATATTTTACCTTTTCCCACTTGCAATTCTGATATCAATATTGTCATTCATCATTATTCAATTACCACCTGGGGATTACGTAACTGAGTGGGAATATAATATGATTGCTCAGGGGTATAACCCAACAGAAGAAGAAATTACGATGTTGAAGGAAAGGTATCATTTAGATAAAACATACGTTGAACAGTATGTGAGGTGGATATCAAATATAATTTTTTATGGTGATTTTGGCATGTCGTTTACTTACAACAAGCCTGTAAGTGATATCCTTAATGAACGTGTACCAAGAACAATTGCGATTAGTTTAGGTGCCATACTAGTGCAGTGGATTATTGCAATACCGATAGGAATTTTTTCTGCAATAAGAAAATATAGTGTTTTCGACTATATTTTTACTTTAATTGGATTCATCGGTATATCAATACCAGGATTCATGTTTGCAATAGTATTAGTTTATCTTGTATACGTAAATACGGGATATGCAATTACTGGATTGTATTCTGAACCATTTAGAAATGCACCGTGGGATATAAATAAATTTTATGATTTGATGAAAAATATAAGTATCCCATTGATCGTTCTCGGAAGTTCAGGTGCAGCTGTCATTATCAGAATCTTAAGAAGTTCAATGCTTGATGAATTAGAGAAACAGTACGTTATAACAGCAAGAAGTAAGGGAATGTCAGAAATGAAGATTTTATTCAAATACCCATTCAGGATTGCCATAAACCCGCTCATCAGTACGATAGGTTGGTTACTCCCAGCAGCTGTTGGTGGTGAGGTTGTTATTTCAAAAGTATTAAACATGCCAACTACTGGTCCGGTACTACTAAAAGCATTGATGGGTGAAGATATGTATTTAGCAGGTGGTATACTCTTTATCTTAAGTATTTTAACGATCATAGGAACATTAATTTCAGATATTTTGCTAGCGATGTTAGATCCAAGAATAAGATACGAATAGGAACAATTAAAGAAACATGGAAAAACATCAAAAAAAGTTACTTGATAAATATAAATCCCAGCAAAATAGATACAAAGATTATCAAGAAGTGCTTTATAGTGCTTCTCAATTTAAACTTATTAGAATTAAATTTAAGAAACACAAACTAGCACAGGCAAGTCTTTATATTTTGTCACTATTTTATCTAATAGCATTCTTCGCAGAATTTGTTGCTCCTTATGCGAAAAGTTTTAGAGTTGCCGATCGTCAGTTTATTCCACCAAATGCAATACATATTTTCGATGAATCAAAAGGCTTAACAAGACCTTTTATTTATGAATATTCAAAAACTTTAGATAAGAAAACATTCAAATGGATTTACAAAGAAAATAAAGAAAAAACATTAGAAATTAAATTCCTTTGTACTGTTGAACCATATGATTTGGTTGGAATAATCAAAATATCTAAAAAATTATTTTGTACTGAAAAAGGGTATATTCATCTATTCGGTACAAATAAATTGGGTTTAGATTTATTCTCACAAACAATTTATGCTTCAAGAATATCACTTTGCGTTGGCCTTGTTGGAGTCTTTTTAAGCTTTGTAATCGGTGTGCTACTTGGTGGAATATCAGGTTATTTCGGTGGATCAATTGACAATATAATTCAGAGATTAATTGAGCTTTTCATTAGTATTCCCCAAATTCCTCTTTGGATTGCACTCTCGGCAGCAGTGCCTGACCATTGGTCTGGAATCCAAACTTTTTTCGCGATTACAATCATACTTTCCTTTGTCGGATGGACGGGTTTGGCAAGAGTAGTAAGAGGCCGTCTTATTTCTCTTAGAGAAGAAGACTATGTGATGGCTGCAAAAATCTCGAATGCCAGTAATTTTACAATAATAAAAAGGCATTTGATTCCAGGCTTTTTCAGTTATCTGATTGTACATGCAACTCTATCTGTCCCACAAATGATTCTTGGGGAAACAACATTGAGTTTCTTAGGACTTGGTATACTGCCTCCAGAAACAAGTTGGGGAGCACTTCTTCAAGACGCGCAGCAAATTACCATGATTGCAAATTATCCATGGTACCTTATTCCTTGCTTGTTTGTAATAGTATCCGTTCTTCTTTTCAATTTTATTGGAGATGGAATAAGAGATGCCGCCGATCCCTATTCACAGTGAAGAAAATATAAGATTATCTATCAAGAATTTAAAAACCTTCTTTTTTTTAGATGAGGGCTTACTTAAAGCCGTAAATGGTGTTAGTTTTGACCTCAGAAAAAGAGAAGTTATCGGGATTATTGGCGAATCAGGATGTGGAAAATCAGTTCTTGTTCGTTCACTTATAAATATTATAAGGAAACCCGGATATATCATTTCTGGAGATATTAAATTAATACAAGAGGATGGGAATGAAATAAATATTTCCAAGCTTAGACCTACGGACAGAACACTGAGAAAGATCAGAGGTAGAGAAATATCAATAATTTTTCAGGAACCAATGACTAGCCTATCTCCGGTTCATACTGTAGGTTCACAAATTCTAGAATCTTTTCTTTTACATCGTAAGATTTCAGTAAGTGAAGCTAAATCCGCTACTGTTGAGATGATTCACTTAGTTGGTATCCCGAACCCTGAACAAAGATATCATGAATATCCATACCAACTTTCTGGCGGAATGCGTCAAAGAATTATGATTGCTATGGCACTTTCATGTAAGCCAAAAATTCTCATAGCTGATGAGCCCACAACAGCATTAGATGTAACTGTCCAAGCTCAGATCCTTGATTTAATTGGATCCTTAAAAGAAAAATATGATACTTCAATAATCTACATTACACATGATTTAGGTGTTATTGCAGAGACTAGTGATATTGTTTGTGTGATGTATCTAGGAAGAATTGTTGAAATTGCAACTACTAAAGAGATTTTCGCCAATCCACAACATCCTTATACCCAAGCACTAATTAAATCTATTCCAAGGATTGATAAAGCCAATCAAAAGTTAGATCCTATTCAAGGAACTGTGCCAGTTCCAATTAATCTTCCTTGGCAATGTAGCTTTTACAATAGATGTGAATTTGCAACTCCAAAGTGTTCTAACTCGGTTCCGAGTTTACAGGGATCCAATTATCACAAAGTAAGTTGTTTCTTACACAGTAGTTTAGAAGAGAAGGATGATGAATGGAGTAGAATATAATTTGCTTGAAGTTCGAAATCTTGTGAAATCTTTTGCTGTTTCAAGAGGTATGTTCGGAAGGAATAAGGGTTATTTGAAAGCAGTGAATGATGTTTCATTTGATTTATCAAAAGGTGAATCTCTGGGAATTGTAGGCGAGTCTGGTTCAGGCAAAACAACTCTTGGAAGATGTTTAATACGAGGCATCAAACCGTCTGACGGGTCCATTCTTTTTCGGACGGCTAATGGAATAATGGATCTTTCTTCAGCCGGTGATCGTAGTATGAGAAATGTACGGAAACATTTTCATATGATTTTCCAAGATCCCTATTCTTCGCTTAACCCGACAATGACTGTGCTAGAACTTGTTAAAGAACCATTAATTTACAATGGTATTGCAACTGGCGAACGTGCTAATGAATTGGTGTTCAGCATACTTCAAGAGGTAGGTCTTGAAAAAAAGCATGCTCATAGGTATGCACATGCTTTTAGTGGTGGTCAACGGCAACGAATTGGTATTGCAAGATCTTTAATTACTAAACCTGAACTTATAATCTGTGATGAGCCGGTTTCAGCTCTTGATGTGTCCGTTCAGGCCCAGATCCTAAACCTTCTAGAGTTACTCAAAAGTAAGTTTGGGTTGACGTATATTTTTATATCACACGACTTAAGTGTTATTAAACATATCACTGACCGTGTCGCAGTAATGTATGTTGGTAAAATTATTGAAATAGCAAAAACAGATTCTCTGTTTGAAAAGCCACATCATCCCTACACAGAGGCACTTCTTTCAGCTGTACCAATTCCTGACCCTTTACACAAATCCAAGAAAATTATTCTCTCTGGTGAGATACCTAATCCTGTTTCTCCTCCCAAAGGATGTTTCTTCCATCCCAGATGCAGGTATGCTCAACCAAAATGTGAAATAGAAGTGCCTGTTCTTCAAAGTCTAGGAAACCAACACTATTCTGCTTGTCATTTTTCTGACCAATTTGGCTCTCAGTAAACTTACTAAAATTAAAGATAATGATTTCTTTATCTGATGACCTTGTTCTTAGTTATCATATTATGCATCCAGGTGGTGCTAGTGAACCTGCAGACCCTAATGGAGCTCTTTTTTACAAAAATAAATATCATCTTCATTATATTTTGCAGCATTATTATCGATTTGGAGATGACTCGAAGAAATCATACTCATTTATTCATATTACAAGTGATGACTTATTAAACTGGCATTGGGAAAAAACTGCTTTACAACCATCTTTTACTGGCCATGGGATGTTTAGTGGTACTGGTTTTTTCACCAAATCCGGTAGTCCAGCAATAATTTATCATGGTCAAGGCACTGGTAATAATTTTATCGTTACTGCCAATGACGATGGACTGAATTCATGGAATTCACCAGTAGCTGTTCAAGTAGAAGATTTGCCTGATGGCCCACATAATCGATGGGATCCGGACTGTTTTGTAATTAACGACCAATATTATTCAATATCTAGTGGCAGAGAACAAAAATTGTTCAGATCCTCGGATCTGTATGATTGGAAATACGTTGGAAATTTCTTAGCTCATGAAATTACTGATGTTGTTTATGGTGAAGATATATCGTGCCCAAACTTTTTTAAACTAGGAAGCAGATGGATTCTACTCTGTATAAGCCATTCTTTTGGATGTAGATATTACGTGGGTGATTGGGATGCTCCTTCTGAACAGTTTGTTCCTACCCACCATCATAGACTTAATTGGCCTTCACCTGATGCTGATTTATTCAATACAATAAACCGTGATTTCTTTGCGCCTGAATCCTTGGAGACTCCCGATAAAAGACGCGTTATGTGGGCTTGGCTTAGAGATAAATCAATTCAATTTTTATCCATTCAATCATTGCCCTGCGAATTATCTCTTTTGAATGATACTCAACTTGCTTTCAATCCTCTGAAAGAACTTCAGTCATTAAGATTTGCAAACCAGTCATTCAGCGATATTACTGTTACCCCTAAGTCTGCAAGTCATAGTGGATATGATCTTTACAAAGTAATTGAAATCGATTGTGATGCCTTCGAAATTTCGTTAAGAATAAATTCTGATCAGTTCTACAGGAAACGCTTCGGAATTGTTCTTTTTGGCTCTGATAGATCTTCAGGTTTACAGGTTCTCTTCTCTAGAGAATCTGGATGTATCCATTTGGGGAAAAAAATTGTTCCATTCAATTATGATCTTGTTTCTACAAAACCTTTTTTTGATTTAAGAATATTTGTTGATAAATATTTAGTTGAAGTTTTTTTTGATGAGTACTTGTTTGCGAGTGCGATCTACCTTGATTACATTAAGGGTAATGAATTTCTAGTTTATGCTTACGGTAATAATTTAAATATAAATACAATAGAATTTTGGCAGCTTCAGAAATGTAATCAAGGATTTCTAGAAGCTAAAGAAAATTTAATATGGCAACCTGATACCTCCACTTAACTCTTGGTATTTAAAGAGATAAATTTATGAAATCTGTACAGCCTTCAAAAGTTCCTTTCTTTAACTTTTCTTCTTCACTTCCTGAACAGCAAAGAGAACTTGAGGGTAACCCACTCATTCAAAGAATGAGTGAATCTCGAATACGGATGAAGGACGATAAATTTCGCCCCAAATATCATTATGTCAATCCTGAAGGTAATTTAAACGATCCCAATGGGCTGTGTTTTTGGCAAGGTAATTGGCATCTTTTTTATCAAGCGTACCCTCCTGAAGATACAAGGCAACATTGGGGTCATGCAATAAGCCATGATTTGATTCATTGGAAAGATCTACCGTATGCAATTTACCCTGTCCCAGAAAACTGTTGTTTTTCTGGTGCAACTTTAGTTGAGGAGAATCGTGTTATCGCAATGTACCATGGTACTGAAGTTGGCAACATTGTTGCCATATCTGATGACCCACTTCTACTCAACTGGAATAAGCTCACCAATGATGCCGTTATACCCCTGAATACATCTGACAGGAGCAGAGCTTATCATCTTGATAAATTTTCAGTCTACGATCCCTGCATATGGAAATGCCGGGATCATTATTACTCCTTATCTGGAGGTGTTGAAGCTACTGGCCCTTCAGGACAATATTTGGCTGCTGATTTTCTTTTTAAGTCCAAAAATTTAATCAACTGGGAATTCGTTCATTCTTTTATTGAGGATGATATTTTTACAAGAATCGGGGATGATGGCGCATGCCCGTACTTCTGGCCTATTGGCGATCAGCATATTTTGTTATTTTTCAGCCATATGTCAGGTGGGCAATATATTTTAGGTTCCTACGATATAGATAAACAAAAATTCAGTGCTGAAAAACACGGTTTATTTAATTTTGGTGCAGCTCATCCTTCGGGCGTACACGCGCCTACAGCTGCACCTTGTGATGATGGTAGTGTAATTGTCATATTCAATATGAATAAAGGAAAGAATTGTGATGGTTGGGATCAAATAATGACGATTCCCAGGAAATTATCACTCAACTCCAGTGGTAGTTTAGAAATCACTCCTGCCGGTAACATACAATCTCTTCGAGACAAGCACATCCAAATTAGTCACCAATTGATTCAACACAATGAAGAATTGAAAATCCGGGAAATTTATTCAAACTCTTGTGAACTCGACTTTAAACTACACATAAAAGATTGCTCACTTTTTGCCATAGATTTGTTATCTTCTGCAGACAAATCTGAGTACACAAGGATATGCTTTTATCCATATAGAGGCTTTAACGATAGGTTCAGGACTTCTCACCTATTAACTGAGAGTAATGCCAGCGTTACAAAATCAAAGGGTAATCAAAGTATAGTTTCAATTGACTCTAGCAACTCTTCCATTCTTTCTGATGTTATGATGCGGCCACCAGAGTGCGGCCCTTTCGATCTCGATCCGAGTGGAATTCTAGATGTTAAAATATTTATTGATTGTAGTGTAGTTGAAGTGTTTATTGGAAACCAACAATGTTTGGCTGTTCGTGTGTACCCCGGTTTAGAAGATAGTAAAGGTCTATCAGTAAAAAGCTATGGTGGTAAAGCAGAAATTCTCAATCTGGATGTGTGGGAGATGAAAAGTATCTATACAAGTATAGATTGAAAATTCGTTATGTTTTTTTTAGGGACTGCTGGATTTTATTCAAGTTCTCTCAGGGGTGAGAAGAAATCTATGTTCTCTGTTGCTGAATCAGCAATTCAGTCAGCTTTAGAACTTGGTATCAATCACATTGACACAGCTAATATTTACGGTAATGGAGATTCAGAAACTGTAATTGGTAGAATCTTCAAAAAAGACCAATCTCTTAGGAACAAAATCTTTTTACAGACGAAATGTGGAATTAAATTTTCTAAAACTGATAATAAAATTTATTATGATACCAGTAAAAATCATATAGTTTCGCAAGTAGAAGCCAGCCTGAAAAAAATGGGTACTGATAGATTAGATTCCTTGCTTATCCATAGACCCAACCCGTTGATGTCTGCCAAAGAAATCTCTGAGGCGGTTATAAAACTTGTTGACTCAGGGAAAATATTGAATTTTGGTGTCAGTAATTTTTCACCGTTTCAGATCGAACTTTTGAGAAAAAAGATTCCTTTCCCCATTTACACAAATCAGATCCAACTTAATTTAATCCATACAATACTTCTTGATACTGGAATCGAAGGTCTCAATGACTCAACCGAGTATCCTATTGGTGCTGGCACGTTAGAATATTGCCAATCTAATGATATTATTATTCAAGTTTGGTCTCCTATCGCCCGAGGCGTCTTGACAGCGAACAATACTGCTCCTACGCTTCTTCACTACAATCCAAAAATCCCCGTTTTGAAAGAAAAATTATCCAACTTATCTATTAAATATGAGTGTGCTCCAGAATCCATCTTAATTGCTTGGCTACTAAAAATTCCATGCAAAGTTAGTCCTATAATCGGTTCCCTAGATTTTCGTACTATGAAAGCTTGTGTTGATGGAAATAAAGTTAAATTGGATGATGAGGACTGGTATAATTTATATCGTCTTTCTAAGGGCAAAGATTTTTCTTAATCGTCTTCTTTAACATTTTTTTAACTCTCCTTGAATATTCTTTTTATTTACTTTTTTAACTAAATTTTTCCTATAAACTCCAACTTCCGTTTTCGAAAATTTATTTTTACAATTTTTCAAAACTGATTAATTCATTTTTTAATCAGGATCCTTTTCTGGTCCAAATATTGGTACGATCATTCTTGTGATAGCATTGCTAATAGATACCAGTAAATATAATGAAACTAATATCTGCTTTCTGCCTAGCATAAGACAGTAAAAAGTTTTAACTATTCTAGGAGTTTCTTTTCGGTTATTAAAACCTTCTTTCCCAGATTCTAATTCTCCTCTGCAACTCCCAACTTAAGAATGTAGATCTCTCCAGATCTTGGAACAGCTTATCCCACACTGCTCAATACTCAGAAAATTTTGGAGATTGTGACCTCATTGGCTGCAGTTCTATTGCTAAAGCCCTGGCAATGTCTCAAGACAGCCTGTAAATCCCTTTTGATATCGTTGATGAGTGTGCTCAAACTACCCACATATTCTATCAGGAGGTTGTGGCGGACAGCGGGTTAAACTGGTTCTGAGGAATGCAAAGGAGAGCTTCATAAACTTTTTACAGGCTGGTGAGCAAGAAAGCACTGACTGCTTCTCTAAAACGTTGAAGGGCTCTCAATCCAAACAATACTGTCAAATAAAAAATATTGACCTAGTCCTCGACAGAACTTCTGTGTTTTTTGAAAGCACTATATCTGTGCGTGCTTAATGTCAATCACGGAGTACATACTTATCTTCCTCTGTATTCTGTTCTTGAAGGGGCCATACTCTCTAAGAGTGAAATAGAACAGGGTTCTAATGTTTCCTAATGTCCTAGTTGGTTAGCCTGCCAATCGAAACTCTAATTGTAAGCCATCTGATTTTAGCCAAATTGGCTTTAGAGCCTGCCCAATCATCCTTGGATGCTAATCCAGAGAATGATCACAGAAAGCAAAATCATCATTGTAAATAGCTTTGTAGCCTCTGAGCATTCTCGCCAGCTTGGTGATAAGTGTCTTTTGCCAGCCCCAACAAAACCATTGATTACTATAATGTGGGTTTGCATTCCTTTTAGAGGGATGGAACAGATGATTGCTTTTGAGAGGTCTAGTGCGCTACTACTGTGGAAGGTAAATGCTACCAGAATTACTCTTTCTTGATAGAACCTGCTACTGAGCACCTTACGAAATAGCGGTGGAAAGCAAAGAAGAAAGCCAAGTTAACCCCACGAGAACCCAATATCTCAGGTATCTTGGAGGTAAGAACGATCTGGTCACCCTTGCTTAGGAACACCAATGCGGCGATATCTTTTCTTGATCAAAGTCAAAAATAGATCATGTTGACCTATTTGGTCATCAGGAACAACTGCTGGGATGCCCTGATTATCGAAGCAGTTGATGGCGATCATCTGTTGCCCCTGGGAGAGTAGAGGTAGTGCAATTTACTGATGCCAGTTTGCAACATAGAATTAGTCTTTCCACTCGATAAAGGAGGGAGGCATTGATTAGTATTTGAATACACTTGGCCAGCCAACTAGTATTGATAATCATCAGTGTAATACTTGCATCAGACAACACTTATTATTGTATGCCTTGTACAGTGAAGAGATCCTGCAGGCCTTGCAGTTCACTAAATTCTGAAGGCTGTGCACTGCCCCAGTGATCAAACTATTGATTCTACAGTTATTGGGGTGTGTTGAACCAGCTGCCTTAGACGTTGCGTTCAATTCGTTAACGGCCTGCTCTAACTACTGCTGGATCTCTAGGCGAACTGGCACATCACTATTTCAAGACAGTAGTTTTATTTTTTCATAAAATGTTTTGATACCGATCTCAAAAAGTGATGAATCTGCTGAGATACTATCAAACACTTTTTCAGAACTAGGAAAGTCGGGAGTTTACAGGCGTAGTTAAAAGCGATTTGGTTTTTATTGTGCAAGGTTGACCGACGCATTCGAAACCCTGCTAAAACCCCAGAATACCTGTACAGTGGCAACGTGCGAAGGGTATCGGCAAAAGGTAGTTTTTGCCCAATTCGACCCGACGCCCCAGACAAAGTAGAGATAGTGAACAAGGCCCTTGCCTCCATTTGCTGTTTAGCAAGTATATTGTTTCTGAGTTCTCAAAATTTGTGGGCAGAAACTTCACTATGCTTGACTTGGGAGCCTGCTTTGGTTTGTCCTGCTTTTGCTGGAGAAGTACTGCCAAGATCTCCTGAACTGATGAAACGTCAGGCATTATCGCGGTTACAGGATCGGGAATGGCTGAGTACACCAAGAATGGTGTTTTGGCCAGAAAAGTACCCAGAAGAGCCAATTTATTATGTTGAATCGAATGCCGCTAATCAGAATGAACGATTTTGGTATCACTTTGAGGCTGGTGGTGTCTGGCAGCAACTTCATTGGCTGATTTCCCAACCTTTTCTATATAGCGATGAAGAAAGTGGTCGTGGAGACTTACTGCTAGGACTAGGACTGCATAGCGACTTTCTAAGGGAAAAAATCCATAGCCTTACTTTAGGTGGTGTGAGGTTATCAACTGCTGATTCAGTAGTTGAACCACGAGAATTTAATCAGCTTCTATTCGCTCAAAAACTGTTCTGGCAATTGGAGCCGGGGCAGGTGTTGTACCTCGGTGCTGGCTACATCCAGAAAGGTGAAGATCAGAAAAATTATGATCCTGGGGATGTGACCAGCTTCGATGTAGGCTTTGTAAGCCCTGTGACAAATCGTGATTTCCAATTGCAAGGTGGTTTCTTAATGGTCTGGCAATCTTCAGACACATTTCGAGATTCGGGACTGTTTTCTAGAGAAAACCGAACTGATCTACTGTTGGGAGCTATCTTCTGGGAAAGATTACGCTTGGGCCTACAATGGCCATTACTGACTGATTCTGAATTTCGTCAACATTTTGACCGGCAACCTCTCGGGGAAGTTGGTTTCCACTTGCGTTTCTAAGAATATGCGGACCTGTTTCTCTCTCCAATGGGCACTGGGGTTGGTCGTTTCTCTGTTGTTGATGGCTTGTACAGAGGAAACACCTCCACCAGCGCAGCAAGGAGGTAATCTACAGGCTGAATTACAGTGGCCAACTAGCCGTAGTAACATCGGTAGTTCACCACAATTGCCAGAAAACGTAGCATCAATTCGCGCAATCATCAGCGATGCATCAGGTACTATCCTGCGGGATCTAGATGGAAAACTACTAGACCGCACTGAGAAACGAGGTCAGGGTTATCTCTGGTTCAGCCGATTGTACAGCGGAACAAATCTGACTCTTGAAGTGCGAGGCTACGATAACGATTCCCACTTAGTCTATCAACAGCGTGAGGATGGAATTACCATTCAGCAAAATGAAATCACAGATCTGGGCCCGTGGAAAATGGAAGAAACCGATACTGTTGCCCCATTTGATACGCGATTGATAGAACTCACAACGAATGAGTATGCGGGAATTACCAATGTCCAACTTAGTGCAAGAGATAACTGGGGTATATCGCACTATTATATCTCTACTTCACCAAACCGACCTGACCTACCAACTTCTTCAAACACATGGAATTCGTCTAATAATTCCTGTCCACCGTTATCAACTGATACAGATTCTTGTTGGAAACCTGCTGATCAGAATCGCTACTTCAGTACCATAGAGAGTGTTGACTTAGGTCTTGATCTAGACCGTCAGATTGTTTCTGCAGTTGAGACCCTCCCAATTTATGTTTGGTTTGTGGATGAGCCGCGACCAGAACACCCCTACTCAGTATTCGAGAGGCGAATTTCCTTAGCCCAGCGAATGGATGTAGTGATCAATCATGGTGATGATGCGCTGCCTGACAACCTAACAATCAATACGAGTTGGAGCAATGATCGCAATTCTTCCTATCAGTCTTCTGGCAGTAATGATTTACTGATCGATCTAAGCGCCGTTGACGACTATGGATTAACTGCCTATTTAATTAGTGACAATGTCAATGAGTCGACCCCTGCGATTAGTGATCCTCGCTGGGAGGCAATTGCTAGGTGTCCAGAACAAGCCAATAAAGACTTAGTTTGTGTAACAGAAGATAATCCAGACTGGAAAGACTATCCTCTGCCACTCAAGAAATGGGATGGGGCTGAGATAGAGTTTAGAAAGCAACTAGGCAATCAACAATTGCGTTTCTGGGTTCAAGATACTGGGGGCCAGATCCGCTCCTCTAGTTCTCTAACAATCAATGGAAGTAATGCTGCTCCTCGTATTCTGAAGGTCGTACTCAATCAAGATGAGCGGACTACTAGTACAAGAAATATCCGCTTGGATATAAGCGGAGTGGATGATCGCCAAATCGATAGCTATTACTCTTCACAAAATCCTACGGCGTCAACCAATTCTAGCAGTTGGGTACCATTAGAGAATAAGATTCGCAGACAGGACTGGACAGGTCACTTTACTTTGGATAAGAACGCATCTCGTGGTTTACAAGAAGTGCATGTGTGGGTGAGGGATAACAATTATCAAGTAAGTGACAAAGCGACAGCAACTATTGAGTACAGCCCGGAACCAGGTTTTGAACACCAGGCATGTTTAGATAATAATTGCGGATTAAAAGTCTTTGGGCCTAATAAAAACTACAGTCTGAGAATAGCATTGACCGGTGAACCGGCAGACGACGTCCCGGTAGTGGTATCTACAGATTTAGAGAAGCTTTTTGATAATGCGACTTCTAGTATTGCTAGACACACCTTCCAGCAGGAAACATGGTCCTCAGTTTGGGAACTAAACTTTACCACTCCTGCTAATTTGAGCAGCCGTCCTGCTTTGATCTACTTGGATTTCACGGTAAGCAACCCGGTTGCTCACGATTACGAGTATTCTCGCTTAGGCGAGTATATCCTCAATACCCTGAACTACTAGCTTTCTCGCTACTGATACCTCTCCAGATCTGTTCTTATCGAACACCCCTTGACAGTACTAGTCAAAAAGCTAGGCTCACGCACTTCAGATTGAAGGTGATCTGAAGTTATTATTCCACCGCATTTTCTTTAGAGAAAGACTATGAAGAATACTCGACTATCTTGGCAGTGGTTTGCCACCAACCTTGTCATACTGATGTTGTTAGCTGCAACAGCATCTGCTCAATCAACGTGGGATGCCATCAAGGATCGTGGTTCGATCCGTGTGGGAGTCACTGAGGCTCCTCCCTGGTTTTCAAAGAATCTAGCAACCGGAGAGTGGGGGGGATTAGGCTCAGCTATCGGTAAACAAATGGCCAAAGAGATGGATGTGGAATTTGAGCCTGTCGAAGTGACTTGGGGTACGGCTGTTGCGGCTCTACAAGCAAACAAGATTGACGTGATGTTCGTTTTAGACGCAACTCCCAAGCGTGCTCTTGCCGTGGATTTTCCAGCACAGCCACTGTTGTACTACGCGCTGGCTGTGCTTGCGGATGATGATCTGAACATCAAGACTTGGGAAGATCTTAACAAATCTGGGGTCAAGATCTCCGTGACCCAAGGGACGACCATGGACACCTATGTTTCAGCACGTTTGAACAAAGCAGAGATCCTTCGCTTCCCAAGTAACGGTGAATCTGTTGCTGCGTTCCAATCTCGTAGAGTCAATGCAGTCTCTCTATTCCATCCTCCGCTGATTGCGATGCGCAAGAAGATTGGCCGGGGGCAAATCGTCCTACCCTCTCCGATTCGCCAATCTGCATCTTCAGCAGGTGTGCGAATGGAGGCAGACAAGCGCTGGAGGGACTGGGTGAATACTTCGGTTGCATACTACTATAATACAGGACAGACACAGGTTTGGTACGAGGAATTTCTGCAGGAATTCGGTGTAAATCCTTCTTCAGTACCAGCGATTCGCCGAGAGCAGTGGTAAGGAGCAATAGCTAGTTTATTCCTGCTCTGGTGCCACGTATTTTCTGTAAACTTTGGGGCAGGAAGCTTCTGAACTACAAACCTAGTGGATTCTGATGCCACCAGTGTTTGAAGGGAGAAGAATAGAGAATGCGGTCGACGGTTTCGTCTGTCACTCTGGGAAGATTTGAGCCTTCTACAAGCTGGTTGACGTTGTTGAGGCCACTGATGGACTCTTCTAGCGTGGTAAAGGGGTAGTCAGTGCCGAAGAAGATCTTATCTGTAACTAGGTATTCCTGAGCAGTGATCAAGATGTTGTAGTATTGCCAAGGACGATAAAAGAGAGCCGAAACCTCCGCGTAGACGTTGGGGTTTTTGCGGATTACATTGATACACTCTTCGTACCAGGGATGCCCCATGTGAGCGAGAATGATCTTTAAATCTGGATACTTCTGTGCGATTGGATCCGCGTGGATTGCACGTCCCAACTCCAGTGGTGAATTGCGGGCAAACGTTGTTCCCATGTGAAGTGTCAGGGGTAGATCTTTTTGGATACAGTAGTGATAGAGTTGATCCATTCTAGGATCATCCAGTGGCACACCATTGTAAATTGGCCCGTACTTGACACCCTGCAAACCATGATCTTCGATCACAGCCTTCAGCCTTTCCATGGATTCTTCTTCTCTCGGATCAAAATAGGCAAAGCCCACAAACTTATCTGGATATTTCCGGATAGCTTTGACGACTGTGCTGTCTTCTCCTTGAATTCCTACTGAATCGCCATAGCGGGGAGAGAAGATGATCACTTTGCGCGCAAGCTCCGTAGCTGCAAAGATAGAGTCTGCATCTGTTGGAACCAATAACTCTCCGGGGCGGACTCTGGCAATTTGCTCCAGATAGGCTGGAGAGTAGTGGGCCGGGTCCCAGATGTTGACATGACAATCTACAATTTGTCGTGTTTCGCTCACAGAATCCCATGTTCTTCGAAAGCCTTGACTAGGCTCACCCCGTTCTCCAACATGTTACGTACTTGATTTTCCTCCCTCACCTTCTGCAGCGCCTTTTCCACGACTTCTGCAGTGATTTGTTGGGGCACTATCACGACTCCGTCCACATCACCAAAAATAAAGTCTCCGCTGTTGACGTTGACCCCGTGAATTTTCCCGGGAACGTCATACCACATCAGCTTGCCACGGTGCTTACTGTCGAGAGGTCCGATATTTCCAGCAAAGACAGGAAAGTTCATTTGGCGAATACGCTTGACGTCCCGAACTGAACCGTCTGTCAGGCATCCAGCTGCTTTCAGGTACTGGGATCGAGTGGAGAGTAACTCTCCCCAAGGAGCAATCTCATGGTGTTGATGACAGAGCAGAATGGCAACTTCATTGGGCTGGAGGCTGTCGATCAAAGCAATCTCATGCTCGTAGACATTCACCTTTTCATCGTCATGATAAATCTTCATGTAGATGCCAACCCGCGCTAGCCCGCAGAGAATCATGCCATCATCTAGGGGACGAATCCCCGAACTCAGTGCCTGATTCAGGTAACCCATGCTGTCCAGAGTATCTGAGATCACAGCACTGTAGAGGGTATGCTTCAATTCTTGGAAATTCATATTGGCTCAATTGGGATAGTGACAGGAAACCAGGTGTGGTTGAGTGAGTTGGGTAGTATCACTGAGTTGTGGAGATTCTCCCATACAGCGCTGTTTCTCGGGTTCTGAGAGAGAATTAAACTTTGGGCAACGTGGATGGAAGGAGCAACCTGATGGAGGAGAGACAGGATTGGGAACATCGCCTTCCAGCACAATTCGCTTACTCTTACGATCTAGATCTGCAATCGGAATGGCAGACAGTAGTGCCTGAGTATAGGGATGACGGGGTGTACGATAAAGTGCTTCGCTCTCTGCCAATTCGACAATTTGCCCCAAGTACATTACAGCGACCCGATCGCTGATATATTCAACTACGCTCAAGTCGTGTGTGATGAAGATATAGGTCAAGCCTCTTGCTTGCTTAATCTCTTGTAGCAGTTGAAGCACTTGGGCTTGGATTGAGACATCAAGCGCGCTGACTGCTTCGTCGCAAATAACAACTTCTGGATTGACACACAGAGCCCGAGCAATGCCGATGCGTTGCCGTTGTCCACCTGAGAATTCATGGGGGTAGTTATCCATCTGCTCTCGGCGCATGTTGACAGCTTCCAGCAGATCTCCAATGATCTTGCGGCGCTCGGTCTTGTTCTTGACTCCATAGAGTTTGAGCGGGTCTTGCAGAGATCCAAAAACAGTAAAGGCTGGATTGAGCGAAGAGTGTGGATCTTGAAAGACGATCTGAATTTTCTGACGGATATGCCTAAACTCCTCAGGAGTTAGATTTAGCAGATCGTAGGTCTGACCTTTTTCCTGATAGTGGATTTGACCACTAACAGCACCAACAAGTTGGATGATGGATTTCCCTAGGGTGGTTTTGCCACAGCCACTCTCACCAACTAGTCCAAGTGTTTCTCCTCGATAGATCTCCAGATCTACCCCGTCAACTGCTTTGACATGAGCAGCTACAGTTCTCAGTAGTCCTTTTTTGACAGGGAAATAGGTCTTTAGTCCTCTAATTTTTAAGATCGTTTCCTGGCTAGACATGACTGAGCACCTTTTCAGTGTGCCAACAGAGTACATCGTGCGAAGTACTTATAGATTGTGAGCTAGGGAAAGTCTGACACTGTTCGGTAGCATAAGGACAACGGGGCTCAAACTGGCAACCCTTGGGCCGTTGATAGGGGTTCGGGGTAGAACCCTGGATGGCAGTGATCTTTTGCTGCTTCCCCTTGCCCAGAATTGGGATCGACTTCAGTAATGCCTCCGTGTAGGGATGTGCTGGGCGTCGAAGTACATCATCAACTGTTCCCTGTTCCACAATGTTGCCCATGTACATCACTGCCACGTGATCCGCTAGTTCAGCAACGACTCCCATATCATGAGTAATCAGAATCACGGCGGTGTTATACCGCTGCTTAAGCTCATCAATTAACTCAAAGATCTGGGCTTGAATGGTTACATCCAAGGCGGTGGTTGGTTCATCAGCAATCAGAATCTTGGGCTTGCACGACATCGCCATTGCAATCATCGCACGCTGTCGCATACCTCCTGAAAACTGGTGGGGGTAATCCTCCACTCTCTGTTCGGCCAAGGGAATTCCCATCTGTTGCAGCAGTTCAATGGAGATCTGCTTGAGCTGAGCCAGTGTGCTTTTAGAATGATACTTTAGTCCTTCGGAGATTTGCGCTCCAATACGATAAACAGGATTTAATGCTGTCATTGGATCTTGAAAGATCATTGAAATCTCTGCCCCACGCAATGCTCGCATTTCTGGCCCATTCCGCTCCAGTTGGTCGATACAGATGTCGCCTTTTTCAGAATGATAGATGATCTCCCCAGACTCAATTCTGGATAGCTTGGGTAGCAATTGAGTAATGCTGGAAGCTGTGATGCTCTTACCACAGCCACTTTCCCCGACAATGCAAAGTGTCTTTCCACGGTATACATCGAAAGACACCCCATCGAGCGCTTTATTGCAGCGGTTGTTCACGTAGATGTAGGTCTTCAGGTTCTTGACACTTAGGACCTTTTGATCATCACTCATCCTCAACCCTGCATTGTGGGATCTGTTGTATCACGCAGGCCGTCTCCCACAAAGTTGATAGCCAATACAAACAGGGAAATAGTCATGGCGGAAGGAAGCCATACCCACCAGTAGTTCTGTAGAATTCGTAGGTCTTGGGCGACATTGAGGATATTTCCCCAGGTTGGGATATTGAGTGGGACGCCAAGGCCAAGAAAACTGAGCCCCGCTTCCTGTAAGATGAACATCGCTGTACTGAGGGTGATGTTCACCATAATTGGTCCGAGGGCGTTCGGTAGGATGTGCTTGAAGCAGATAGTAAAGGTATTTAGGCCAAAAGCGCGAAGTGCTTGGACGTACTCCTCCTCACGCAGGGATAGCATCTGCGCCCGTGTTAGTCGATACAGGCTGCCCCAGCCTGTCAGAGTGAAGATGATGATCAGGTTCATCAGGCTTTGGCCAAGGATGGTCACCAGCATCAAAACCAAGATGATTTGAGGGAAAGACATGACTACTTCGGAGATTCTCAGAAACGTGCTATCTAACCATCCACCTTTGTAAGCGGTGTAAGCACCTATGCTTACACCGATCAAAGCGGCTCCTAAAGCACTACCTAGTCCCACTAAAATCGAGATCCGACCCCCATAAATGATACGGGCAAATACATCCCGACCGATCTTGTCTGTACCAAGTATATGGTCAGCACTGGGTGGTTTAAGCATCATCCGCAGGTCAACTTTTTGGGGATCGTACTGAGTCACGAGTGGAGCAAAAACCGAAGCCAGGATCATAATTGTAACAAAAGCCAGCCCTAGCACAGCTAATTTGTTACTGGCGAGTTTACTCAGTGCTCGGTTGCTGGATGCTGCCTTGAGAGTGCCTCTCTCTGTTTTTTCACGGAGGAGATCGAATTTCTTGTCCAGCCTAGTTGGACGGCGTGTTATTATCTTAGCGTCACTCAAGTTTTATCCTTGGATCTAGCAGCGCGGTCAGCAGGTCAATCAAGAAACTGGCAAACAGCACTGCGGTCACAGATAGGAAAGAGATCATCATCACAAGCGGGTAGTTTTGACCCCGGACGGCATTCACGAATAGATTACCTATGCCAGGCCATTGAAAAACCTGTTCGATGATCACGGTTCCACCAATCAGCATCGGTAGTCGGAAACCAATCAGCACTACGACAGGAATTAGGGCAACGCGAAGGCCGTGGATGAAATTGATTCTCCACTCGGGGATTCCCTTGCTGCGAGCTGTCCGAATAAATTCTTTGTTCAATGAGTCAAGCATGCTGGAACGGGTGTAGCGCATTACTCCGGCAGTCATGATTAGACCTAGGACCATAGCGGGCATCACTAGATGTGGCATATGATCCCAGTAGCTTTCATATCCAGGCATCAGTCGCTTACCTACTGGGAGCCACTCCAATTGCAGTGCAAAGATGACCAAGGCGCTCAGACCAAAAATAAATTCAGGAATCGAAACTCCAATCATGCCGAAGATAGTCAGTGAGTTATCTAGCAGAGAACCTCGTCTCAGAGCACTAATCGAACCTAGAATGACTCCTAAAAAAGTCGAAAATAATAGTGCGGCTACAGACAGTTCCAAAGTTGCTGGAACCCGCTCCAAAACTAACTGAGAAATTGGAACCCCACTGGCTAAGCTGTATCCGAAATCTCCCTGCAGAATGCCACCTAGCCAGTAGATATAACGTATTATGAAGGGGTCGTTTAAGCCAAGAGCTTCCCGCATAGCTGCCAGTTCTTCTGGCTTCATATCGGCAATGGCTTCAGGAGGTAATAAGTAAGAAAGGATGTCTCCTGGGGTTAGTTCTAACCCCAGGTAGATGAGGAAGCTAATTCCCAGTAACATGGGAATCAAGTACAGGAATCTTCGGGTGAAATATATGAACATGAAAGCCTAAATCCAGCACCTGCCTCCGTTGCAGGTGCTAGATTAACGTAGTGACTTAGTTTTTTGCGTATTTGTTGAACCAGATCATTCGAGTGTATGGAATGTCTGCCGGATAGACACGCATGTGGTCCATCTCTTCTAGAGATTTAACATCCGCCACGTTCTTGGTGAAACCATAGTCAAGCTTGCGAGCTAGGGCGTTCTTAACGAGATTGGCATCGTTGTCATTACTTGGATAGGCAACGATCTCATCAATCCGAGCCACTCCCTCGTGGTAGTTCTCGAATGGGACCATGACCAAGTAATCATTCATTTTGACTTCTTTTACCTTGTAGGGGCCCGAACCTATCGGGTTTTGCCAGAACGGATGCTGCTGGAACTTAGCAGGATCGACATCTTCCAGATATTTACGTGGCAAAGGAGCCCATTGGCTAAAGGTCAGTAGGACATTGGGATCTACTTGAGCAAAAGACAAGGTGATTTTGTTACCGCTAACAGCTATTCCGGATATGTTGGATGCGGAGCCGTCCATGAAGGCTTTCGCACCTTCCAGATAACTAAAAGTCGTCTTGAAGATCGGCATGATGTTAGGGACTTTGAGAGCCAACTCGATGTTCCACTCAATCTCCTCTGCGGTTATCACTGATCCGTCGTGCCACTGTAGACCATCTCTCAGCTCGAAAATTAGAGTCTTGGCGTCCTTGCTCAGATTGTAGTATTTGGCCATTTTTGGTCGTGTTGGTGCTAAGCCACCATCACATGTAATCAGCCGGTCATGAAGAACTTTGTTTGTGATGAATAGGCCAGGGTTGAACCAAGGATGATCGAAAAACTCTGTGGGGCCAGTGTTGGTGTTCATTACCATTTTACCACTGGCGTCGGGCTCAACAGTCCACTTGGCTATATCCCAATCGTAATTGTACTGAGGGTTGCCATAGATCTGACCATTGCGGTTAAGCTTGTTACTCTCGTAGATAAAAGCCTGCTGGTAGTAAAGGGGTAGCGTAAAGAGTTCGTTCTGAATGTAATCTTCCATTTCGAAGAAGATCTTTTTCTGAGCATCGATGTCTGCGGTGCTGGTCAGTACATCAATCATTCCATCCAACTTGGCATCTGCTGGTGAAATGGACATTTCTCCGGTCTTATAGCGGCTAAAGTATTCTTGCAGTGCTAATGGCCCATGAGCTCCATACGCTAGGTCCCATTTCACTGCGGAAGGGCCATTCTGAGGATCTTTTGGCGCCGTCCAAAGCTGGGCACCAACATCTCCTTCAAGTTTTCGGAAATTCATCTTGACGCCGACATCACTCAAGTAGGCTTGAATGGCGGTCATCAAGTCAACAGTTAGTTGGTCACTATAGTAGTAAACCATGTCAAGTTCCTGGCTGGAATTCCAGTTGGCTTCTTTCAACAACTGGCGAGCCTTGTCTGGATCATAGGAATACTTGGGTAGACCAGGCTTTTTGAAGGGGCCGTTTGGGATATGACTGTCCGCAACGATGGCCTTGCCTTCGAGCAGGGTTTCTTGAATGGTGTCCATGTCAATCGCATATGCAATTGCCTGACGAACTCGTGGATCTGAAAGTTGATTGCTGTTCTTGGGCATCGCCAATAGTTGGGCACTGAAACAGAGCGCAACGACTAGCGGTAAGAGAAATCGGATTTTCATCGGTTACCTTGCTTGAAAATTAACAGGAAAAAAAATCATCAAGAAATCAATGCTTCATAGGCAACTCCTTTTCGTTGCGTTGTTGATTGGAGGTCTATCAACTGACCAGACGGGCAAAACCCGTGTGCTTGGTTTCGAACGCTTCCTGATCGTAAAACTGACCTGATTTCAACTGCTGATTGATTTGGTCAAAGCAAACTGTTGCTTTCTCAAAATAGTGATCCAGGTGTCGATCTTGATGGGCAAATGTAGGATTGAAACTGGATCCAGCCATGATCCCCCGCTGTAGCATCAAGCGAGTGAAAAGGGTCATGATGCGGTTGGCCTGTTCATGCTCAAAGCCAATCTGTACTAACTCTGGGCGTCCCTTGACAAAAGTTGGTAACTGGCAGGACTGTCCCAACTCCAACCAGCGTTCCATGAAGCATCTACCAATCCGATGCAGGTGTGCTGGTACATCTAAGTTCATCATCTTTTCCACAGCAGCCAGTGCGGCAGTCGGTCCAATTGATTCGGACCAATAGGCACTGGAGATGAAGGTCCGCTCAAAAAATTTCATCTCCGAGGTTGGTCCAATTACTGCGCCCATGGGATAGCCGTTGCTCAAGGCCTTGGCAAATACTGCAAGATCGGGTGTCACCTGATATTTCAGATGAGCTCCTCCCAAGCAAAGCCTCCAACCGATCGAAATCTCGTCAAAAATCAACTTCGTTCCGCGTTTTGTGGCTAACTGACGGACTTTTTTCAGAAATTGGTTTTCAGGTTCAACTCCGCGAGTCGTTTCCATCACAACCGCAGCTAATTGGTGACAAGCGAAGATTTCTTCCAGTTCAGCTAGCTGGTTATAGCGAAACGGTAGCGCTGTGCCTTTCAGTCCAGCAGGGACTCCCAGTGGGTCTAATCCTGGTAGCAGGTGCTCCTGTAAGCCATTCGGACCATCCTCTAAATTGACGGCTAGATACCAGTCATGCCAACCGTGGTAGCCACAAATCGCGACCTTGTCTCGACCTGTGACAGCCCGGGCAATCCGTACAGCCATTGTCATTGCTTCCCCACCAGTTCGAGCATAGCGAACCATTTGAGCCCAAGGATGAATCTCCACAAGGCGCTCTGCCAATCTAACTTCATCATAATTGGACAAGGAAGACATGGAACCTAATTGGACCCGGCGTAGCACAGCTTTGTTCACATCAGGATCACTATATCCAAGTAGGCAGGAGAGTACCGCATTGGAAGCCATGTCGAGAAAGCGGTTGCCACTATCATCAACGATTTCACAACCAGTGGCCTGAGTGTAGTATGCAGGCCAGTAACTGGGCGCCATTAGTTCAGGTTTCTTGCTGAGTAGCTGAGTACCGCCAGGGATCATGGTTTTTGCCAATTCGTACTGCTCTAGGTTGTGTGTGCTCTCATATGGGCTTAAACCTAGCAGGTGGGAGGCATTCTTGTAAAAGATATATTCCAGATCGGAGGCTTTCAGCGAGCATAGCTGTGCTGCAACCTGCAGCGCTAGCAAGGACTCAATGCCCACCAGTGTGAATTCTCCAAAAGAAGAATCCTGACCATTCGACGAACTTTGGTTCAACCACTTGAAGCCATTGGCGAGGCTGATAGCTTTTCCTCGCATTTGGGAAACAGGATAATCCGAGCCGTACATCAGCCGAGTGATTCCTGTTGCACGAATGATCGCTTCCATAGAGGTTGGTTCACAGACCGCAGAGCTATCAAAAAAGACGTTTTCAAACTGCCGTACTGCATTCAGTCCTTCTATCGTGTTCCTGGCAGCAAACCCCCGGGCACAGTGAGCCAGAACCAATTTGGCGTTCTTGAAGCAGGACAGCCGATTGCGTAAGTAGCTCAGGTTGTTTGGATCACTCAGCGCCTGCGCTTTCACTAGATGCAGCATGATGATCAGATTTTGCTGATCAGCGATCTCCCAGGCCCAGTCAGGTAAGAATTCTTCTATGTCTGCCTCAAGGGTGTCACTGCGAGAGGCGTAGTGGTGGTAGCACTTGAAGCCACAGAAGGAATGCTGCTGTACGGTTTCGCATACTTGATCCGGATCATCAGTCGGTCCAATAATCATCAATCCATGAACAAAATCGTGCTTGTGCGATTCCTGACGAATGTGTTCATTAGCTGCAGCAAAAGGCAGGTCTTTCAGTGGAAATGGAAAGGACAGATAATGCTGTACTCGCTGCTCCAGCCAATGGCTCATGGTTGAGCGCAGCATCATCCCATCTGCTTCAACGGTTGTGTGTGTTTTTTGTGCATCAGTCAGGCTGTACAAGTGCGTGTGGATATCAATGATGCGATTCGGCAAAAAATCGGAGAGCGTCTGTACAACCTGCTGGTCTGTGGCAGTAACTACATGCTGGCTCGGATCCAAGAGCTGATGCTGTGCTGTAGAAAGTGCTACCATGCCGTCCAGCCCCCGTCGATGATCAGATTTTGTCCGGTCATGTAGCTACTAGCTTGACTAGCCAGAAATACAACAGCTCCTTTCAATTCATCTGGTTTACCCATGCGTTTCATCGGGCTTTTCTGTTCAAGGCGCTGTACCATTCCCCTCGGAGCACTGGTAGCCGGAAATGGGCCAGGGCTCAGGCTGTTGACCCGAACTCCTTTAGAAGCCCAATAGACTGCTAAATGCCGTGTCATTTGCAAAATGCCCCCTTTCAAGGTGTGATAGGCTACGGGACTAGCCGGAGAAACACCCTCATACGCATCGGGATACGACCCCACGGAACCGTACATGGAACCTAGCATGATGATGGATGCCTGCCGTTGTTGAGCAACTGCCAAATTATAGACGGCCCTTGCGAGAAAAAAGTAAGCAGAGGCGTTGGACAATTGAATCTTGAACTCTTCTTCTGTGACTGAATTCAAGTCCGCAGAAAGTGGAAAGTGACCGTTGTTGACCAACGTATCAATCTTTCCATGTTCTGCTTGAACTCTTTGAACTGCAGCTTGACGAGAAGTCTCGTCCAGTTGATCTAATTGAATTCCCAAGTGAGTTTGCTGCACTGGTCTTGGCAATTGCTGAGCAAATTGAACAGCTTTATCCTCTTCACGACTACTGATCACCACACTCGAACCTGCCTCGGCCAAGCCCTGTGCAAGGGCTTTCCCCAAGTGGCCACAGGCACCGGTGACCAAGCTCACGGTATCGGTGAGATCGAACAATTGTTGGACGGTTTTGTATTCGCCTTGGGCATTAATCATTCAGAAACCTCTTCCAAACAAAGTTCTTGTTGAATGAATGGTTTTGCACTTTGCTGGTAGGTTTCAAATCTTTGCTGATTACGCCGGCAGGTGCTTGATTTAAATACCATCGCTAAAGCAGCTCGGTGCCGATCGGTGGTTTGATTGCTGCCTGCCCAATGAACCGTTTCCGCATGATGAATAACGGCATCCCCAGGGTTTGCAGTGACGGCAACTCCAGTTCCCTGATCTTCCTCTGTGAAATCCACAATCGTTTGGGAAAAGCCTAAATTGTTGGAGAGTCGATGAGGCCGCATACCCTGTAAATGAGAGCCTGGAATGAAGTGCAAGCATCCGGTCTGGTGGTCCGCATGATCCAATGCTAACCAGATTGTTAGTGCTTGAGGAGGCTCAAAACAAAAGTAAAAGTTATCCTGGTGCGGCGGTGTCTCGTGGAAATAATTAGGTGGTTTGTTAAACCACTCTATAGCCAAGGCAGAATTGACTCTCTCGTCAAGTAAAGTACTGGCTAAAGAACTCCACTTTGAACTCGTCAAATAGCTTTTGAAAAAGTCATCTTCTTCAATCCGATGGAGTTGCTTCAAAGAATTCTTGTCCTGCTTATCAGCATAGAAAGCATGCTCGTAGTTTTGCTTCTTGTGAGTGGCTAAAATCAACTTTGTTAGCCTCTCATACACTATGTTCAACTCATCGTTGTCCAAAAAACTTGGCACGATAACATAGCCATTCTCTTGAAATGATTGTCTAATTTGAGAAATATCCGAACTCATAGTATCTTTACTTGGGCCACAGATGTGGAGTGATCAACTGAAAATCTAGATCGTAGGAGATTGTATTGATTTTTTTTAGTATATTTCCGTCTAAAGGGCCTCGCTTGAACCAGGATAAATTATTCTGAAACTGCATGAGTGATTCTGCGCCAAGAACAACATAGCTTGGAGAGTAAGATAGAATATAACGTAAAGCTAACTCATGAATGCTCATTCTGAAATTTTGAGCGATTTGATGAAGCTGCTCGAGCAAGGGGCTCAATGGCCTATGAAACACAGAGAGAACCTGCGGCATAATCGAAAATAGTCCCTGCAGGTAGACGCTTCGAACAATGATCTGCTTCTCTGCAGCGTTATCCAGAATAGTTGGAACAAGGTTTCTGCGATCCAGCAAACTGGCTGGTACTTGAAGCAACTCTAAATTCTGTTTTTTCAGAACATCACTATTGAATGAAGGATCATGTCCAGTAGATAATCCAATGTGCCTGCAAAGGCCTGCTTCTTTGATTTTTCTCAATTCCTCTAAGTATAAGTAATCTGATTCACTGTGTAGTAAAAGACCAAATAATTGATCTGTTTTTAGTCTGTCGATTGATTTTTTTGCAGAATCATCAATTGACTCTTGTAGATCAGCTTTTATTCGTTTTGGAATCTTTGTAAAAACCTTCACTTGCTGGTGAATTCCCAAATCAAAAAAAATCTTTCCTAGAACTCTTTCACTACTCCCATAAGAAATTGCTGTATCGTAGTAAAGAATTTCATTTGTTGTTGCACACTCGATAATTTCTCTGATCGTTTTCTCACTTGGTTGACCTGTTGAATTGGCAATACCGTAGTTCATACCAAACTGAGCTGTACCAATAACGAACTGGGTCATTTTGCTTAGCACAACGTGATTCTGTTTAATTATTTTTGATGTTAGAGCCATATTTTGAGTAGGGATGCTGTTAGAAATATTCTATCTGGAATTAAGCTACTCGCCAAAAATTTGACCAAGTTGCTTTGCTCGATCACGCAGTCCATCCATAATCAGTCCAAAATCTCCAGCAAATGGAAATATCTGGCAACCCAACTCCAAAGCTCTTTTAGCGTCATCCTCGTTACGGATAGGGCGCCCCCAGTGGATACCATATTTTTTTGCTGCCTGACTTATAATAACATCAACTTCGTCCAAGGTGTTCGGGTTCTCCACGTGTTTATAGCGTAGACCCAGATCCCCAATACCAATGAAGAGAGCACTTACGCCCCTGACAGAAGCGATCTCCTCGATGTTTTCGACTGCCGTTGGAGTCTCAATCTGAACCACCAAAAAAGTCTCCTGGTTGACCAGATTGGTATAGTCGAAATTTTCTTGTTCCTGAAAATCTACCATGAATCCGCAGTCCAAGCCGGCTCCGTCAATACCACGATCACCCAGTGGGGGAAATTTCACAGCATTGACCAGATTTTGCGCTTTTTCTGCGTCAGAAACGAGGGGAATCATCAGCCCTGCCGCTCCATCCTCCAAATAGCGGTACAGCTTACTTTTCTCCAGCGTGCTGGGTCGCACCATCACATCAATATCGTGCAGGTGGCTCATCGTTAGTAGCGACTGCACCTCTCGGTCATCAAAAGCTCGGTGCTCCAGATCCAGCCAGATGCAGTCATAGCCAAAAGCGGCAGCATGTTTCACGAATGAAGGCAAATAGTGCTGCAGCGCACAAAATTTGGCAGGTTGTTGATTCTTCCATTTCGCGAGAGTTTTACTTTTTCTCATAATGGCTCTTTCCAAGAGAATGATGGATGATTGATCTTTAGAGTCATTGGAAGAATCTCAGATCTTGTTTTCTTTGCGGAGATCATTGGCGAGTTGTTGTTGATAGGCAGCATGCACTGCCTCGTCCACTTTCGCACTCGCTGCATAGTAAATGAATCCGATTGCTTCCCTAGTACGCGAGGACTGATTTTCATCTGCTAAGTGAATTGTCATAGCATCATGTACTAACAGGTCTCCAGGTTGAGCTTTGGTTTTCATCAGTTGGGCTTGATCCTCAGGATGGGGAAAGTCAGTGATTCCTTGGCTGAATCCCAGAGTTTTAGTACGTTGATGCTTTCTCAATCCAAGCTTGTGAGAAGCCTTTACATAGCTGATACAGCCGTTTGATTCATCTACCTCTTCCAGTGCCAGCCACATTGTTAGCGCCCGACATGGATTGAGCATGAAATAAAAGCCATCCTGGTGTGCGGGAGTGGCTGAGCTGCGTTTCGGTGGTTTGTTGAAATACTGAATATTTTTTGGTATCGGCTCTTCTTGAAGAAGCTCTTTGGCTAGCTCATAGACCGTTCCTGTAGAGATCAACTGCTGAAAAAATTCTTCCTTGTTCTCCAGATGTTGGATTTGCTTCAGTGATGTTGGGTCTGCCTTATCCTCGTAATAGACTTCTTCTTCAGGAAAGGCATTGATCTTATCCATCACCTTCTTGAGCGTTTGCTTGATAGCTTCTAGTGCTGATTCATCCAAGTAGTGAGGTAAGTGAAGATACCCGTCTGCTTGGAACACCTCGATTTGCTCTTTAGACATAGCTGTTATCTTTATTCAGCCGACGGAACTTGAAGCCGAATCTTGTAAGACCGTTGGAGATGCTGGTTCATAATGGCCATTGCGATTTCGGCATCCTTTCTGAGGATCGCTTCATAAATGTTTTTGTGCTCCTGATAAACCATTGTGTCGTGTTTTTTCTGGTTGCTGACGGGTGGTCGGCTGGACAACAATTTTCGGATGAACATATCGTGTAAATTCAGCATAATCGGATTATCAACTACTTTGACAATTGCTCGGTGAAAAGCAACATCTGCTTCTGCAAAAGTCTTCTGGTCACCAATCGCATGATGGCACTCGATCAGGGCCTTGTGAATGCGAGCCAAGTTCACCTCGGAGGAACTCTCAATGACAGTTCGCAGCGCCCCAACTTCGATGAATTGACGCATTTGCTCCAGATAGGCTTGGCTCTCGGTATCATCAAGAATTTCTTTCAAGTTTTCGGCGGTGTACTTCAGAATTTTCTGAATAGTCGGTTTTTCAGCGACAGGGCGTTTATTGGAAGCTTGTCGTAGGAATCCCTTGAATTCCATGATGCGTAGTGCCTCCCGAATGGTAGGACGAGATGCGCCAAACCGATCACAAAGTTCCCGTTCTGTTGGGAGAGTTGCACCAATTTCGAGATAGTTGCCCTTGATTTCTTTAATCAGTGAATCTGCTACGACCTCTGACGTTCTTTCTGATTCCATTCTCCATAAAGTCTTTGCTTTTCGTTTGACATGTACCGACTGATCAACGCAAATTTTAGTGTTTATCTTCGAAAACTTTTGAATTACCAATCACTTTTGAATTACCAAAAGTGATTTTTGGTAAAACCAAATTAGAAATTGCCAGCAATATTATTTTTGTGAGACCAAAGCTCAAGTTGTTTTTTTTCTTTCTGAACGAATATGCTCTCCTCATACTATCAATTAAATTATTGATAATTTAGACTTAATGAGATTGAGTATGCCGCTTTTTGCAGAGACTTTTTCTAGTAAAAGTGACATGTCTTGTCGAGGCTTTCTGGTTGTGATCTGCTCTCTGCTGTGCGAAATTCACTTTCTAAAGTGAGCACAGTCTTGGGAAGCTTTATCTGTTGATCTTAGGTGTTGTTGATGGGCTATGTTTGGGAATTTGGAGTGGTTTTCAACCAGTTAGATCTGCTACTAGCAGGTCTGCTGAACACACTAAAGATCACTGGTGGGGCACTTCTATTTGGGATTCCACTCGGTCTGCTTGCAGCAATTCTTCGGTTGAGCACGTATAAGTGGCTCAGAGTCTCTGTGGGTGTATTGATTGAGTTCTTTCGAACCACACCACCGATCGTTCAATTGTTTTGGTTTTTCTTTGCTTTGCCGATGCTCTCAGGTATTGAGATGGATCCTTTTCGCGCCTCTTTGGTGACCTTCTCGATTCAATCCTCTGCTTTTTTTGCTGAGGTGTTCCGTGGTGGAATTGTTTCCATTGAACGTGGACAGTGGGAAGCAGCTCGGGCTATCGGGATGAACTACCTGGAGTCGATGCGAAGGGTCATTCTCCCCCAGGCAGTCAAACGTATGATCCCTGCGTTTTTGGAACGTGTGATTGAATTGATGAAGACCACGACGCTGGTTGCCACGGTCTCTTATGCGGATCTCCTCTATCAGGCTAACAACATTGCTCAGTCAACTTATCGACCATTAGAGGTTTTCACGGTGGCAGCCGGACTCTATTTCATTGTTTTATTCCCCACCTCTCTGCTTGTTAAGCGCATTGAGCGTCAGTTGGCCAAGACTGGTGAAGGTACGGTACACTGATGGAGCATGTTTGGGACTTCCAGACCGTATTTGCCAGTTGGTCGCTGCTATCACAGGGTTTGTTCAATACGTTGAAGCTGGGTCTACTGACTCTGATAACGGGAATGTTCTTTGGCTTTTTTGTTGGATTGGGGCGTTATTCTCGTAGCAGCTGGGTCAACTTTCCAGCGGGTGTCTTTGTCGAAGTCTTTCGCAATACCCCAGCACTCGTCCAGATCATGTGGTTCTACTTTGCTTTCCCGATCATCTCACCATTTGACATTGATGCATTTGCAGCAGCAGCACTGGGATTGGGTTTGAACACCACAGCCTTCTGTGCAGAAATCTTCCGAGGGGGAATTCAGTCTATTCATCGAGGTCAGTGGGAAGCTGGTAAAGCCTTGGGGATGACTTATCGTGAGCAAGTCTGGCGAATTATTCTACCTCAAGCAGTGGTGCGGATGATTCCGGCTTTCATGAATCGAGTTGTGGAGTTGATGAAGATGACCTCGTTGGCATCGGTGATCGCCTTTGGAGAGTTGATGCACCAGGCAAAGACCATCTCCACCTATCACTTCAATCCCATTGAATCGTATACGGTTGTTGCGCTTCTCTTCTTTTTAGTGATCTCTCCATTTGCGTTCCTAGTCTATCACCTTGAAAATCGATTCCGTAAGTAAAATGAGTCTAGAGATCCTGTCCTGTCGAAATTTGAAGAAGCAGTTTGTTGAGAATCAGGTGCTTCAAGGGATTGATCTGCAAATCAACAAAGGTGAAAGCCTAGCTATCATTGGAGCTTCGGGTTCTGGCAAGTCTACATTGCTGCGCTGCTTGAATTTCTTGGAGATTCCCAGTTCTGGGGAGGTCCGCCTAAGAGGTGAACTGATTGGTAGTCGACAGAACGGGCAAGTGCTGTATCAGGAAAGAGACCTGATTCCAATCCGTGCAAAGATTGGCATGGTGTTCCAGCACTTCAACCTTTTTCCCCACATGACGGTATTGCAGAATGTGATGGAAGGACCTCGGACCGTACTGAAGTTACCCAAATCAGAATATGAAAGCCGCGCAATCTCATACCTTGAGAAAGTAGGCATTCCTGAAAAACGTAATGCTTACCCTTCAGAATTATCGGGAGGCCAGCAACAGCGAGTTGCCATTGCTCGGGCTCTGGCGATGGAACCTGAGATCATGCTGTTTGATGAAGCGACCTCGGCTCTGGATCCAGAGTTGGTGGGAGAGGTGCTGGACGTGATCCTCAAGCTGATGGAAGAAGGATTGACCTGTGTGTTGGTGACCCATGAGCTTGGTTTTGCTTACAGCGCTGCACAGCGAGTACTGTTCATGCACAACGGAGTGGTTCTTGAAGAAGGCAGCGCCTACGATGTACTCGTCGAACCTCAGCAACCAAGAACCATTGAATTTCTACGCGGACACTCCCGCTTTCAACTTCCTGCTTCTAAGAATTCCCAATGAGTACTGCACCAGAACACCGCTCCACCCACGAGTCAGAATCGGATGAACGGAATCAATCGCTCAAGGTCTATCTAAATGGTCAGATCGTCCCGCGAGAACAGGCCCTGGTTTCGGTCTACG
>JACLAC010009595.1_pt1 | contig 47294 bp, 73 predicted proteins | sample 8027881 | NCBI WGS metagenome assembly JACLAC01 (sample SAMN15725517, study PRJNA655200) | protist metagenome | isolation source: fluorescence activated cell sorting (FACS) single amplified genomes of... | place: Spain: Blaines Bay Microbial Observatory, Mediterranean Sea | collected 2016-01-19 | reverse complement strand
CAGAGATGTATAGCGATATGCGAGAGATCTTAAAGCTTTACGTTATGGCTGGTGGTAAGAGATTGCCAGGGCTAGAGAAGCGTCGTATCCGTGAAGGCGAGATTTGGGATCTAGAGAACGACGGAGCATTGGTATTTGTTACCAAGCAGTCCACGTACTTAAAGAAATCTCCAATTGACAGCAAGTATCTATCGGATGTTGGTAAGACGGAATATCGAAAAGGCGAGTCGATTGTCACCACACGACTGAGCGAGATCAACGCAGATAGTCATGCATGGGTGACATTGAAAGATAGTGGTGAGAAATGGGCTATCTATCTTCCGCATTGGGATCAAGAGTCCGCCTCGAGTGGGACCTCAGCTCAGAGAGGTATTAACTGGTCTGACTTCACGGCTCCCGTGGGATCCTTTATCAGTGTTGGGGAGGTGCTGCAATATGACTCGCGCCGCATCCCTTCAGAAGGCAGCGAGGAAGAGGCCTCAGTTATCGAGATCTGCAGGGAGTTCGATGAGATTAGGCAGGCGTGGGGACTACCAATAGGGGTGACCAGCGGTTACAGGCCAGAGCCATTCAATGCTGAGGTGGGCGGGGCAGCAGAATCTTTCCACGTCAAAGGCATGGCTCTAGACATCTATCCATGTGATGGAGAGCTAGACGATTTCCATCATTGGCTCATCAAGCGCTGGAGCGGCGGCTATGGAGACGGACGCCAAAAAGGATTTATCCATATTGACTGTCGTAATAACGGCAGATTCTTCTCCCGTGCTGGAGTTAAACCAGCGGCAATCTGGGGCTATTAGCAGGCGTTAGATAACTTTAATTGCCAGCGCATTTGCATTAAATTGCACCGTATCACCGCTTTGAATAGTAACGCTGGATGTTAACGTGCCAGAAGCCAGGAAATTTGGGGTTGGAACGCCTCCTACGTCTTTGTCCCATATACCAAAATGAGTCAAAGTAAGCGGAGTTGAATTATTTGCACTTGCAGTAATTGTCAGCGGGCTTGTATTGGTTGACTCCCATCCCCCACCCCCCGCTGCTGAAATGGTCGTCATGTCAGTGCCTGTTGTCGATTGCTCAACGCTTACAGTAGCCCCACCAACGATCGCATTAGTGACGTCATTTGCGGTGCCTTGGTCAGTAGGATCGCCCGTGTGAAGGGTTACCCATACTGCATTAATTGCATTAGGAAATCCACTTCCGCACATCCAATCAATAACTTCTTTTGCGAGATACTCCGAAAACGCCATTCTGAGGATTGTCTATTTTTCTATTATGGCAGTTATGGATAACCGCCGCCTGTAACGGTCAATGTGAGGTGACTTGCATTTTCACCTCCAGCAGCTCCTTCAAGTCGCCAGCTAATAAGAGTCATATTGGTGGCGTTATTCATATTAGTGGCTCCAATGAGTCCTGCAAGGGTGCCGTAAGAACGATTCTGACCACCGACATGTGAAGGCCCTAATCTCTTCAAGTTGAGTGGATCGAGCAGCGTGGCGTAAGTCTTATCTTCGCCAAGAATGGTTCCCCACATCTTGACAAGTCCAATACGCCCGTAGAGGTCTGACGTACCGCTGACAGTCCCTTCCAGCGAGAGGTAACGGATGACTTGAATGCTTATGCTGTACGGGACAGATTGCCACTGAGAGCAATTAACTGTGAAGTAGTATTCCCCTGCGGGCAGGGTGAGAAGCTTTTCTTTTACTTCTGTATTTACAACTTCATTGTTATAACCAAAGCCAGAAGTATCTAGTTGTACTGACTTGCGATTTTGGTCGAGTAGTCCTACAGATATATTCTTATCTGTGTACCTATGGGATGGATTGAGCTGTATTTTAAGATCAGAGGAATTAAGGCATTTAACTTTGTAATAGTGAGTATTAGCGCCCGCTTCAGTCCCTATTGCGCCGGTTATTGTCGCTGCAATGTTGACGACATCTCCTAGGTCTCTCGCCTTGGCGAAGGTATTGTATTTGACATATCTCGGTCGATTAAAAGATGGCTTAGTGGTATCACTGCCGCCGTACCCTTGTCGAATCCTGTTGATTGAGTCAGATTGATCGTTTACTTGGTATGTACTCATCAGTCCTCATAAAGCCGGCATTCATCGGCATCGGGGTTTTCAATGCAGTACTCCAGGAAGATACGCCGCAAGGGTGGAACTTGCGAGAGATCGGAATATTCAGAAGAGAGGTCTTCTAAATACAAGTCAGAGTTACTTGTGTCTGGACGATGATGAGCCATGTAATGCTCAGTTAATTCAATATTAGTGGAATATGGAAGAGCATTCTCTCACTAGTCAGTAGCCGCAAGCTATCTCTTCGCTGGACGCAGTTTCTTTTTCATAGAAGTATGGATAAGTGGCTTGATAATTTCGAGCAGTGCCGGAATTTCTTTCATCCGTATGCAAATCTCGATTGGCTTTTGTTCGTGATTGTGGTGAACGCAAGCAGGAACACCTGAGTCGCAGAGCCAGCTAGCGATGTTGTCATATTCCTCAGCGGTATAGCGTCCTTTAATTTGCCCTCGACCACGCTTTGGTCCTCCAACGAACCGACCCTGGTCCAACCAAAGAGCTGCAATTCCCTCCTCTCCTACGACGCTGAGGACCTCCTTAGAGATGACAGGCTTGTCTCTGGGCGAGAGTAACTCGTACGCACGCCACAGCCCTTCTCCATGCATTCTGAGGCGCACATTGTCGTAGTAGCCATCTGAGTCGATGTGATCCCAAACGCTGTCTACAGGGCCGTCGTGGAGATTGCGCAGAATCCAGAGCTGATGACCCAGGTAATCGCGATCAATCTCTGAGCGTGTGATTTCAAGCCACGGAGTTTGCCGCCGCCCTTTCAGCGTTAGTTTGCCCTTCCCCAAGCAGTAACTCAGTACGCGAGCTGTGAATTGCGCTTGCATCCCAATGCTCTCCCCTAAAAAGATGCTGTCGTGTTCTTGGTGCGTAGCCAATCAACGCTGACTGGATTTTCTTGGTCTCCGCTGGGCTGAATACCAGCCACGGCCTTGTCGGTCGATCCGTCACCGTGGAGGTTGCTCCGGTAAGCATTTGAAGCCATGTCGAGATCAGTTGGGCCTCTTGTGAGGTGATGCCAACTCTGTTGAGGCGTGAGGAGCCGTCCTTGAATAATCGACAACCTTCAGCCCAGCACCACGCCGCCGCCTGAGCACCCAGCAGATCTAGAGCGGCCTGAGTGATCTGTCTCTCTTTGTGTGGATACAACAGGTTGTAGATCGGCCTTAGCTTTGAGCTAGAAACACGAAAGCGAAGAACTTGCGTCGTCTTGCCGTTATCCCTCGGGCTGGTTTTGTAGGGAGTAATTGCGGCTTTTGTAGGGATAAATTGCTTTAAATCCTCGATCTTTTCTTCCAAAAATGCAGAGTCAGATGCGCCTGCAGTAAGCGTTAATTGGATATATCCCCCGCCAGGAGAGCGATATGGAAGAAGGCTCCCATCAACAAGAAGAAGTCCGAGGAGTCCGCGAACATCGGCGGAGTCCAAATGTTTTTCCCTATAGAACTTCTATATAGTAATAACAAGCACGCAATCCGCGTGTGATTTGTACCATACACGCTTAGGAGTATTGCGATCCCATGTGGATTGATAATGACTTTCCAAAGCTTCTAGGTGCAGAGCTTTATCGCCCCCATCCCGGTTATATCATCGAGATGGCCGTAGAGCCCGTGGTTGTTCACGACTTCAATGGAGTCCCTTAAGCGAAAGCTTATTGAAAAACTGGGTGAATTGCTGGAAAGCCGGACCCGAAAAGGAGGCCAATCAGCAGGCAAGCCAACCTACAAGTTGGAAGCTTCAACGACTAGATCCCGACAGGAAACTGAGTAATGGATCCACGAGCGCCCAGCCCCTATTTATAGGGTGAAAATATAGTCTGATCACAGTCGCCCTCAAGGCTGTGGGTGCGGATAAAGAGCCGCACCGTTAACATTTGCGCGAAACAACCCGGCCAAACTGTTCAGTTAGACCGTTACCGCTTCTGGGGTAATCCTGGTAATAAGGATTCCCGAGAGCGCACGGCTGACCAGACACTTGGTACTGCGTCTAGTCGCAATATCGTCAAGGACAAGGTCCTTGTAACGCTTAAAGAATATACTGGACCCGCCGATCCAACTGACGCAACTTCTCCTTCAACCTTTAAGGTTGCTCGGGAGACTTTGCTGACGGCTCAGCGCCTACTGCTTGATACTGGAAACCTCAATGTTTTCCATCAGTCAATCGGCAGTTTGACTCTTCTCGATGATTATCGTCGCTGGAGAGACCGCGTATTTGCCGACGAACTGTTTAAAGCAGACGGCAACGGTGAAGCCAGCGAGTCCCAAGGTGGATACTATTTCCCCGGCGGAAAAGACCGCACTGGAACCACGGTTGCTGCTTACGCCGGAGGCGAATCAGCCAAGTTCGACGTAAAAACCGATTTGCTGCAAGTTGTAAAAGACATGCGCAAGCGCAACGTTCCTACGTTCGCTGACGGTTACTACCGCTGCATTGCTGACCCCACAGCAATGATGCATTTGCGTCAAAATGATGCATTCCGCGAAGTTGCGCGTTATGCAGGCCAAGGCCAGGTCAACCCAATGCAACCAGAATTAGCGCCAAACGCTAACTTCTTCCAAGGCATGGGACCTGCTTACGGTCAAGGTGGATTTGTTGCAGGACAGCCTGTAATGCCTACCGGATTCCTTTTTGAAGGTGTGCGATTCTTTGAATCAACCAACCTTCCAGAGAAATCATTTACCACAACTATTGCTGACGCTACTGCGACTGGGGCTACGGTTCGCACAGCGGCACCGATGCTGTTCTTCGGCCCACAAGCCGTTGGAGTAGGAATTGGTGGTAATAATGCCCAGATCCTTTTGAACAATAATGACGACTTTAGTCGCTTCATTATCATGATCTGGAGCCTCTTCGCTGGGTTTGAAATCCTTAATAAGGACTTCATCTCGGTCGGTTACTCCATCGTTTACGTTTAGGAGTAATTAACTATGGCTAAGAAGATTTTTCCCGGAAACTGGGTAACACAACTCAGTAGCTATCCAGAGGGCCAGCCAGTCGTGGCGGTGCCTGGTCGCACTTATTTTCATAAGGTTGGTTATGCACTCGTTGGCTCCACTGGCGCCACTGAGTTCGACATCACCATTCCTAGTCCAGATCGTCGCTCAGATGATAAGCCTCGGGCTGACATCACTGGCTTGACGTTGCCTTTAGGGGCCAACGTCTACCACGTAGGCGTCAGAGTTCCCGACATGCGCAAGGATCGTGGCGCTGGCTCTGCCACCACGGGTCTTGCTGGCACCACGGGCGATACGATTGCAATCAAGGATGCAGCCGGTAGTGCTGCTGCAACAATCAGCACGTCTGTTGTTTCAACTCCAACAATTGCAGTAGATGCTAGTTCTACTATTGCGCCCACCGCAGCAACCAAGGGAATCGTGACTCCAGCAGTACTTGCTGGTGCCGAGACTCTGAAGTTGTTTGTACGGAACGCAGCAGGCAATGCAGCAGGAAGCGCTCTGTCTTCCACCGCAACTGGCGGCACCCCGATCATTGCTGAGGTGTGCTACTACGTTGAGGATGTTCCTCCTGAAGTAGATAGCACAATTATCCCGTTCATTACTGAGACATAAGGAGAAATTTTTCTCCCTATGATAAAGGCGCTTATTCAAGCGCCTTTTTTTATTTCTAGATTTATGGAGCTATATCAGAACACGAAGAATGGTCAGATTGTCGAATTCATTGCTCATCACGATAAAGAGTGGGCGATGGTAAAGAATGCAAGTGGCGCCATAGCTTATGTGTCTTTGCAGGATTTAGTTTCTTACGAGCCTGGCAAAGGGCGAACAGGTACAGCCCTTGAGCCGCAGTCTGCTGAGAAGAGCAAGGACGAGGACAAGCTGCCTGAATCTGCTATCCCCGTAGACACACGAGTAAACCTCAACGTGGCCACGGCGGAGGGTATAGCCAAGGCTGTTAAAGGTATCGGCTACGCGACAGCCAAGAAGATCATCGAGCTTCGTCTTTCTTTACCAGGCGAGAAATTCAAGAATCTCGATCAACTGCGCAAGATCAGTAGAGTTGATTGGGACGAAGTAATTGCAGAAGATCTTATTTATATAAATTAAGAGCTTAGAATAGTGTCTAGGTTACGTTGATTCCCATTGGAGCTAAACGACTACGACAAAAGCCGTTGTAGATTCCATTTGGGTTACAACACTGGAGCCAATCTCCCTGCTGGCGATGTAGCCAGAGTAGAGGAGGCTATGGCTCGGATCCCGGATAGTTATTTCTATCTCAGGATCATTGATCATCTCACTCGTTGCGACAAGGCATGGCGGCTTAGTCAGGTCTTCCTTAGTGAAACCCAGCCACAGCCTTCGAGGGTTGAGCGCATTACGGGCGACACTGATCGCGCAATTTATCAGTCAGACCCTCTTAAGGCTGATAAAGATTACAGAGAGATTTATCTCAGGGAATGCGATCGTTTAGCGGAAACATTGTATTGCGCTAATTACCGCAGAGATGAAGTACGACGGTATGCATTTGATCGTACTGGATCGGAATTTATTATGGCCATCCCCGGCCCAGCAGATACAGCCGTAGGAACCCGTGTTCTGCAGGCACAAGGTTCTATGAATTGGAGATGATTTAATGGCTAGACAGCCAGATTTTTTAGATCTTTTATGGGAGATCGGCCAAGGAGCCGGGCAAGGAGCAGCTTCCAATGCGCCAGGTGTTTGGGACTTTATATCCAATCCAAACAGTCTTGGACGAAAGAAGCTACGGGCTGAGCAAGAGGGACGTCAACTGATGCCTGGAGGGCTCCCTGCCTGGGCTGCCGTCGAGGGCACTGGCCCAGCTGGGAACCAAGTAGGGGTGGATTACAACCTCAACGAGCCCGGCCTGCAGGGTAATCCAAATATTTGGTCTTCAGAGCATACAACTCCTCCAACGCGAGCCCGTGATGCGGCTCTAGAGGAGATGGCTCAACAATATGATCCAAACTACTGGGACAGGAAAGAGAACGAGGCGATCAGGGCGGCAACATTGGCGGACGCAGATCGTACGGATGGGACTGTGCGCGTCACCTCTGACATGGAGGGATACGAAGATCGGGCCGATATCCAGGCATGGCTCGCTGCCGCTAGTCCTGAGATAAAAGAGAAGTTCCTTGCTGATCGAGCAAGAAAGGCTGAGGCTGGGCTGTTGCAGGAAAATCCTAATCTCGCCGCCGAAAATTATTCACCTACTGGAGCACCAGGTTTCGGGGGTGATGATATTAACTGGATAGAAGCGTTGTATGGCGATAGGCCGGCCCAGGAGAACGCCGCTGAAAATTATTCACCCCTGGGAGGACCCTTGGGTGAGGATGTCGACTGGCTTGGTACTGGCGAGCAGGCCGCGGCGGAAGAGGTTGCCAATCAGTTCGCGCAGCAGAGACAAAGGCAGGTGATTGACAATTTCCTCAAAGCCACCAGGGATTACCAATGACACTATTTAGAGAAGCAGAACTAAGAAGGCATCAGGCGAAGCAGTCCGGGATGAGGGATCAGGGCTCGTCCCAGCTAGATATGCCTAGGAATCTCGACGATCCAGCACGATTTGCTCAGGCCAACAGGGAAGTAGCAACGGCATCGACTACTCAACCTGCGGCGTATGCGCAAAGCCAAAGCACTGGCACAGGTGTTGGCGGGAACATGCAGCCTCCTAGTGCTCGTCCTACTTATGCGGACGCGGGAGTAGCGAATACTTGGCCAGATACACAGGGCAATATCCCGAATTCTCCTGCTGGATATAACCCTCAGCTCACCAGGACGGATATTTCAACTCCTGAAGGCGTGAAGGCAGAGCAGGCATTATTGGCCAGGTACGTAGCAATGATCCAAGCTGCTGGAGCCGCTCATCAGAGGCAAGCATGAAAGGAAACGAGCTGAATACGTTTACAGACAAACCTCCATTCCTGAAATGGCGCGAAGGAGAGAAGCGTCAGACTCGTTTCAATGAATGGTACGAGAATAAAGATGCACACAGAGAGGCCAGCAATTTCTTCGCTGCAAGTCAGGGCGGTGTGCCCAATAATCCAGAGAATTACAAGACATTCGCCAATGATGGGAATTTAGTACTTAACACGAATCCCTATGGTGATTCAGAAAGAATATCCAGGCCAGATATTCCTCAAATGGTGAAGCCTAATCAGTGGGGTGACAGGGGACTCCCTCTGCCTCCTAAGCCAGGCTTTGACAAACAATCTCATGCTGGATGGGGATCATCCTCACCTAAAGGGACTAGTACAAGTATTGGTTCAATGGGCTCAGGTCCACAAAGAAATGTTCCCAGCAATGGCGACAAGGATAAGGACAAGCCTTCGTTCAGCCTGAGCGGCGGCTTGTCTGTCGGTGCAGCCGCTCATGAAGCCCAAAGAGGATCATGGGGGAATGCAATCGCTGCCGGGCTTAGAGATCCAAACCAAAGAGTAGTAGGCCTTTAAATTATGAGATTCGCTCCTGGCACTCCGCGTGATGAGGCTGAAAGGCTTCTTCAACATTGGAGAGATCAATTCGATTCGTATAGTCCTGAGAATTCAAGGCCGAAAGGATTGAATTGGGATTACGGCGCTTATGGAGGGAGCGGTTTCGGGGGTAAGGATATAGATGAAATGAAGAGGCGCGATTTTAGCCCTTATCAAATCCGAGCTGCCTATGACGAGGCTAAGGAGCGCGGACTCAACGTGGGCCCCAGGGCGGAACAAGAAGCTTCATCTATCCCTAGGCAGCCGAAGGGGTTACCTGACGCTCGATCTCATTCCTGGGGCGAGAGGTGGCCCGGAGATGGAGGGCCGACATATGATGACAAGCGAGTAGCTCCACCTAGAGAACCAGCCCGACCAGCTGGCTCGCCCCCTCATCGTCCGCACCCTCGTCCAAAACCGCCAGGCGATGGACGGAGTTGGAATTACGATGCGCACGGCGGGGCGGGCTTTGGCGGCGCAGATTTCAAGGCAATGAAGAGAAGTGGCTATAGCGATGATCACATTCGCAATGCCATTGGCGAAGCTAGGAAGCAGGGTCGCAACGTAGGTCGCAGAGTTCAGCAGTGGGAATCAGGCGGTGGCCCATGGCAGCGATGAGGTAGAAATGCGTTGAATGATTCAAGATACTTATAAGGAGATAATGTCCAAGCATCTTCTTACATAGGCGTTTACATACGTGAGTTAAGGCGAGCTAAACTTTACAAAGACGGAGACAAACTTTGGCTACAACTAGTTCAAATAAGATGCCACTTTTGGTCGATCGACCATTGCATTCTTATGCGACGGTTGGTGGCACCGCTGCATTGAATACGGCTGCAAAATTCAACGACTTGAATTCTGCTGGATGCAACCTATTAATTGATTGCACTTCTAACGATGGGGCGGTCATTGATAGCATCTCAGTAATTGCGAATGAGGCCAGCCTAACCGCTCATTCGGTCCTGGTATTCCTGAGTGTCGCCGCCTCTAAAAGTGCTATTAGCACAATCAATACTGTCTGCGTTGCAAATGCGGTTACAGGTTCTACGACTGTTGGCGAGAGAACCAATATTCCACTGCCACCTCTCTGTATACCTGTACCCAACCTGGCCAGCCCTGCTGCAACGATGGCTGCGTATCCGTCTGAGACCGATAAGAAGAATACTGGCATATATGTTCCATCTGGAGCCGCTATTTACGTAGGCGTTACTACGGCGATTACTTCTCCGTCAGGAGCCGAGGTTCATGTATTCGCTCAGGGAGGATTTTTCTAGTGAGCTTGCTTAGTTATCAACGTACATGGGATGATGGCCAACCTGGCTGGGGTAAGCATTCGTTTAACGATGCTATCAATGCTGGTTATTCCGGTAGCGATATCAGTAATTTTGTTAATTCGGGACAGATTCGCATTGGCCAAAAAGCACTGGACTATGCGTATGGAGCCGGTGCAGCGTCAAGAGGTAACGCGCAAGCCCTGGCCGCCGCTCAGCAGCAGTTCGATTCACAGCTACAGGGCTATCGAAGTCAGCTAGATGACTACACTCGCCAAATCAATTCTGTTACTGGCCAATATCAAACGGCTTTAGGAGACGTCAATAGGCTGACCGGCGAAGTACAGGATTGGACGGGTAAATTCCAGCAGTCGCAGTCTGCATATGAGGCGGCTAAAGCGCAAGCAGACGCATATAAAGAAGAGGCCGTTAGTAGACAGTTATCAGGTTTAAGGACCGGAACTACTGGTGGTGCTGGTGGAGGAAATAATTACGATCCTTATGGACTGTCGACTGGAGAGCCAAGGTATAGGACGGGGTCTCCAGCCGAAGAAAATTTAGTCAGTGTTAAGCAGGACGTTGATCCCACTGACAGTGTTCTGTCTCACAAGGGTCCAGTAGTTCAGGCAATTAGGACTGGCTCGGCGACTGGCCCGTCAACCCAAGAGAAACGCGCTCCTGTCAGTACAGGGAGTGGTTCTTATTACGCGAGCAGGTTCGGCTAATGGCAAGGACAGGCATTGGTGCTGCCTATGTGCAGCGACAGATGGCACAAGGACGCAGCATGGCGTCCATCCAGCAAGAGGCTGCAAGCAAGGGCTACACGGTTGGCGCTGCGGCTCAGAATATGTTCTCCGGAGGAGGCGGCGGTGGCGGCGGTGGATCAGCCCCCGCCCCCGCTCCAGCAGCCCCAGCGCGTACAGGAATTGGCGCTTCCTATGTGCAGCGGGAGATGGGGAAAGGACGTTCGATGGCGGACATCCAGCAAGAAGCCGCCAGCAAGGGTTATCAGATTGGCGAAAAAGCCCAGGCGATGTTCAACCAGGGCGGAGGTGGAGGAGGAGGAGCAAATTATTCAACTGCCGGAGGAGGGTCAGGTCTTAATTGGCTAGAGCAATATCGAGGACCGCAAGGAGGTAGGGACAGCACCGGCTTTGGCGCTGCGGCATTACAGAGAGCTAGAGATGCCGGGCACAGTGATGCAGATATCCAGTCAGCTGTCAGCTCAGGAGGATGGAATCTCGGTGCCGCCGCACAGCAAGCTCTGGGCAGTGGTGGTTCAGTCCAGGACGCATTGAAAGGACAGCGCAATATTTGGGCTCATTACAGCGGGTCTGGTGGTGGCTGGGGTTCAGGCGCTAACACTCGTGCCCTGCAGTCAGGGATGACAAGACCGGAGATCAGGAGTCAACTCGCCGAATCAGGACTACTAATCGGAGAGGAGGCTGCTAAAGATCTCAACGTTCACGCTCAGCAGACTAGCCATATACGTCCAGATCATATCCGAGATAATCAGGATGGATACAACACGAGGTTCGTAATGCTGCCTCGCGATGTGCGAGCGAATCATCTCAATTACGAGGAAGGTGACCCCCGTAAATACAGCACAGGCGTTTACGCGCAAGGTGGGTATTCGGATGCATCTATTGCCAACCTGTTCGGTAATTTCGGTGATCCCGAAGAGGCATGGGATGGTCCTTACAAGCATGGCACGCGAGGCACATACCAAGACGCCGATTGGGATTACAACATTGGCGGGGGTATGGGCACAGACAGTGGGCGCAAGAACACCTACTGGGACAATGCAGACAGAGAGGCATTATCGAAGCACACTGATGCATGGCGCGGTCATGACTATGACGGCAGGACTACATCACCAACGGCGTATCTATCAGGTCGCGGAGATCTGCCTGACAACACGGGCTGGACTGCAGCGTACCAGGAGTCGTTAGATGCTGCAGCAGGTCAAGCTGAGAAGGACTACAACGACACGTTTAGAGATACGGTAAATAAAGTATCGGACACTCCCACTTCCGACGATATAGCTACCAAGGTGGTTGAAGCGGAAGATAGTGTCCTTGACAAGGATGGGCCTGTAGTGGACATCCTGAAAACTGGTGGGAATGCTAGCGGTCATCCAGGCACTGGAGCCCCTCGCCACCTCGCTAGAGGGACCGCGAATTACTACTCGTCAAGGTTCGGTTAAATGGCTAATTGGTTTACTCAGTTCAAGGGGCCTCACGGTGGCTCCGGGATGGCCTCCTACAGGGCTGCTCTCGATGCTGGATATACGCCACAGCAAATTGCATCCGCAGCGCCAAATTCAGGCCTGTCAGTCGGATGGAGACTAAGGGATACGATTGGAACTATTAACGCTGGAGCAGCAGCCTCGTCTGCGGCTTCGAATTATCAGAGTCAGCTATCTGGATACAAGTCTCAACTTGACGACTATGCACGTCGGTTCAGTGATATCAGCTCTCAGTACCAAACAGCGTTAGCAGGGAAATCGAAAGCAGAAGGGTTGGCGACAGAGTGGGAAGGGAAGTGGAATAAATCCCAGAGCGATTACGAAGAAGCCAAGAGATTGGCTGATACCTACAAGGAGGAAGCCGTTAGTCGCCAGTTGTCGGGCTTGCAAAGTGGTACGACTGTGCAGGGTCGACAAGCCACTCCTTTCAGCGGAATTGGCGGCGGTGCGACTGCAGTGTCAAGGCAAACAGACGATAAGGAAAGCGCATTTTCTATTGAGAAAAGTATTGATGCAGAGGACAGCGTTCTGTCAAGGAAGGGCCCAGTCGTGCAAACGATAGGGAGAGCCGCTAGCTCCTCCGCAGGTGGCGGGACAGGGAAGCCGTCCCTTGCCGGAGGCACAAGGCATTACGCGGGTCGCTTCGGCTAATGCCTAAGGGGCTGGGTACAAAGCTGGACAGAGGTTTCAGCCTGTCCTCAGTGAGCAAGCTACCTGGAGCTAGGGCCGATGGTCTTTATCCTCAATTAGGCAGAGGATTAGGCGAATACGGCACGGTTACATTTCCCACGGTTCTTGAAGCTTATAACTATAAATCTGATTTCAAGAGATGGAAAAAGGGACAGGATTATTATTTTGGAACTGGTAGAAGTTGGGCCGATTTAAAGATCAGGAGTATTGCTCGGTTTAATCCAGGAGCTGTCAGCGGTCAGTCAAAAGATATTGTTATCACTTTCCCTAGTGATAAGAGCCCAGAAAAAACATGGTATGTAGGACTTAGGACAAGGGGCAGTATTATCCTGCCGCAACCGTTAAGCTCTTCGGCTTTTACATTAAATACGAGTGACCCCGATCCTTCAAACCATACTCTTGTTTACGACGTCAGCGGAATCCTGAACGCGACTCAGGTAGGTATTTTTAATGTCTTCCTCGGCGATCAATTTGAAGATACAGCAAGTGGTCCTAATTATCCCGACGATTTAGTTTCTAAACCTGTTGGCAGTGTTGCTTTAACACTGATAGCTGCTAATAGTTCCGCATTGACGTTGACATTTGACCTGTCGAGACCGCAGGGGAGAATTGAACGCAATGGTCATGTCTATTGGAAAGCGTTGAAATATGATCCCTCCAATCCGAAAGTATGGGATACAAGCAGTGGGCGGCATCTGTGTTCGGCGCATAAGCTATTTTGCTGCTGTCCTGATCACCTAGGGGGCGCAGTTGCAGCGCTTGAGTACGTCCCAGGTAAGTCCAATATTGAGACATTCCCTCTCCCCACCGCGACTCGAACGGTTACTGCACCGTGGGAAAAGCAAGGTGTTGGTTATTACCGGCAATGGCGAACATTGCCAACAAGGATTGATGAGCGTAGGGAGTGCAAGCATATACATTGCATGCGTTGGGAGTGCGGAATACCTTGGTATGAGCCGGATGATTATCCGACAAGTTCATCATCAGGATCATTGGCTACACCTTCTGTTTTCGAGCCTGAAGAAGATAGCGAGGCGGTGTTCGATTATTTCAGGATGAGGCAGGGAACCTATGACAGGTATTTACTTTCTTTAGCGGAAGTGGTAGGTATAAATTTATTCCCAGGCGGTAATCCAAGAGAAGGCATTAGGGCTGGGTCGAATCCAATCTTCTGGAACGATGGCACTGAACCACTTACTTCTTGGTGCCGACAGAACGATTGGTGGTTAAAAAGAGGTAGTCAAAAAGTCAGAATTTTCAATGCAACATCTGGACAGTTTGAGTCAACTGTAAATGTAGGTGGAGTTGAATATCCGATGATTGAAGTTGTCAAGAAGAATGATCCTGGAGCGCCTGTAATTGTGCCTTAATGTAGCGATAGAATAACTATGGGCTTAATTCATTTAAAGTGGCGTCTTATCCCGAGAATACAAAGGGAATTATTGAGGCAATAAACGCATGTACTGTTGCGCTGGGAGGGATTGCTGTGGGTTATCCGCATAACACTGGTGGCATCATTCAGGCACTAATAGCGCTTGAGGCTGTAATAGGTGGTGGTGGTAGCGGTGGAGGTTCATCCTTAACTCTTACGTTGGACGCAGGGGAGGATGTCACTAAGGGCGACGCTGTGTATATCAGCGGCACTAATGGGAAGGTATATAAGGCAGAGTCTGGCGGGACAAGGGAAGAAGCAACTGTGATTGGTTTGGCCAATGCAGATGCAGTAGGGGGTACGGCAGTGGCTGTAGTGATGCGGGGTAAATTTGTTTCCACTGGGACTCCTTTTAGTGCCAGCACAAATATGTACCTCGACGCTACGGCCGGAGGACTAGTAACTACTGCTCCTACAAGTGGGTTTATTGTATTAGTTGGAGAAGGATTAAGTACAACTGATTTGGATGTACGCATTCAGACGCCGATCGAATTGACGTAATGGCAAAACGGTATCCACTGGTTTTGGTAGACGGTCTCCCTAGGGAGATTAGCTCTACTGACCGAGTAAAAAATTCTGGCAACATTACTGTTGATAGCAGTGCCCCGTCATCGCCTCAAGATGGTGATATGTGGTACGACACTACAAATGGTGTGATTAAGGTCTACCTCAGCTCAAGTACATCTTGGGTGAATGATTCGAGGGCTCTTTTCCAGTCGACAACAGCTCCAACTGTTGACATGGAGGAAGGTGACTTTTGGTATAACTCAACTTCTTCTTCACAGCCCTTTAGCATGTACATAGGTACAAGTTGGGTCAACATGTCTGGCACCTCTGGAGGTGGCGGAGGTGGTGGCTCAATCAGTGAAATCTTGGCATTTGGTTATTAATGGCTTCTTTTAAAAGATATACAGGGACACTGGGAGATGCTAGTTGGCCGTCAGGATTCACGACCATCTACACAGTGCCTTCTGGTCAAAAATCCGTTATTACAGGATTGACAGTCTGTAATACCACTGAATTTGAGCTGCCTGTCAGCATTAGGCTAACGGCCGGTGATTCAGAGTTTGCCAACAGGGTAATGTTGGCACCACTCGATGACATGTCTAATAATACTTTTTATTATTACCCCAACCAAATTTTATATCCGGCTGAACCAATACGGGGCTCGATTAACACTAATACAACGCTTGACTTCACGAGAAAGAAATTTGAATTGGCAAGTGCTCGATTTGATGGGACAGCAAATCTGTCATTTACAGATGATGTGAGCTTTGGTCTGCCAAATGATTTTACGATTGAGTTTTGGTTTTATACAGACGCCCTTCCGGCTACTCACCCGGTTTATCCATTATCTAAAACAGCTTCAGCACTTGGGACTAGCGGAACGTGGAGCCTGGGGATGCTATCTACGGGGGAAATAAGTTTTATCGATAATTCTGGCGGGACCGAGGTGTCTATAGGCATTCTCGGCACTGTTACAGCCGCGACTTGGCATCATATTGCGATTAGTAGGTCAGGAGCAACTTTAAGAGGATTCCTTGACGGTGCATTAGGTTTTACTGCAACGAATAGCACTAATTGGTCTAATACAGAGGCTCTCTTGGTTGGCACTTCGCCTACTGGTACGTCGCCTAACATAACTGGCAATATTCAAGATCTTCGTATTACCAAGGACGTGGCACGTTATACGTCAGCGTTCACAAGGCCTGCTAAGGCTTTTAGCATTCAAGAGTCACCCAGATCCTTCCTGTCCGATGTTCATATTCCTTCGGGTAAATCAATTAAAGTATTAACAGCAGAGAAAGTTGTTCTGGAAGGTGATGATGCCGTCCAAGGGACCGCCCCTCTAATTGATGGCGTTGGTTCCGATACTTATGATGTTTGGCTCTCTGTTTACGAGGATGTTTAATGGCAGCGATTCAGTTATTAAAGGAAGTTGAAACTCCAGGTATTACAGAGTTCCCGGAGCCGACAGGGAAGAATGCTTATGGATTTCAATACGCAAAAGAGACGGGCAAGCTCGTGATTGTGCGTATGACTGGCTCAACTTTTGTAAGGATTGAAGATCAGTCTATAATCAGTTCAGCAGACTATACGGCTCTCGTATGGTCGGATAAGTTATTAAGGTTTTCTTGGCCAAGTTCCTCAATACTCGCCGGACATCTACAAGTTGAAATCGTATGACCACTGTTATTGATCTAGGGAAGCTTCGCTTTCTATATAGAGGAACATACCTTTCCGCGACAACTTACGATTACAACGATGTCGTTAAGAGTGGCGGTAATTCGTATGTCTATATAAATAACACTGCGTCAAGTGGTAACGCAGTCACTAACGCGACCTACTGGAGCCCGTTAGTCGATGGCATGAATTCGACAGGTGCCTGGAGCGCCACTGATGGGAACGGCGATCCGCTGACGTACGGCATTAATGATCTCGTCACCCATGGCGGTGCGATATATCGATGCACTGCTGTCAATACAAATCAAGTTCCTCCTAACAGCACCTATTGGGAAGCATTCGTTCAAGGTTATAACCACAGAGGAGCCTGGAATGCCGCAGGGGGAGTTGAATACGAGGTTGATGATTCCGTTGTAGTACTCGGGGAAAGTTATCGTTGCATAACGAGGCACACCTCTACTGCTGGCTTAGATGGTTTTCTGGCCGATATTGCTAACTGGAATGTCTACGCTACCGGCACTCTTAACCGAGGAGCTTACGCGAATAGCACTGTTTACTTTTCCGGGAATCTAGTAACTTTCGGAACTGCGCCATCAATGGGGGTGTATATATGCACCGCTGATCATACGTCTGATGCCACAGAGAATCCTTCTGATACAGCCGCAGGAGAGGAGGGAGAGAATTGGGATATTTGGGTGAGTGGTCAAACTCAGGACTCTGCCGCGATCAAGATGAACTCCTATTTCTTTGCTTTGCTATAGGGTGATTTTTAATAAGCCTCAGAAAAAATATCCAGGCCCTGCGCCCCTGAGGTTTAGTAGAAGTATCGGTCCTGGCAATAAAAAGAATACTGCAACGATGAAGCAATCCCTGCAGGATCGTGTTGATTTAAGGCGTCGTATATCTAGGATGAATAATGCATCAGGCGCAGGCGACTTCAGCCAGGCTTAGAGCTGAAAGTTCCTCTATAATATTTGAAAAGGTAGAAAACTGCCAGTTACTTTCGCTTGACGATGTATGGCCTCAGGACTAAAGGGCTCGATAAAGCCTACGGGCGGTACGCCTGATTTAAGCTCCACTTATTCGTTGTTTACCCCGTCAGCAACAACAACAGTAATTGTCTCCGTGTGCAATCAAGCCACTGCTGCTGACACGGTGAGGATTGCCGTTAGTTCTGCTACGCCTGGCGTTGGCAATCCTATCCCAGTCGAAGATTTTATTGAATTCGACTATTCGCTAGCAGCCAATTCTGCCTATGAAAGAACAGGCATTGTAATTGCGTCTGGGCAGGCGATTTACTGCGGTAGCGCTAATGGAACTGTTTCCTTTGTCGCTTACGGACTGGAATCCTGATAAATGATTGTTAAAGCCTTGGAGGTAAACTAATGGGACGCAGATTTCCGACCGGCGACCCCTCTAGCGGAGGAGGGTCGAGTAGCAGTTCGAATATCATCGACAACCGCGATTTTAAGACCTGGCAGGATTTTTTCGCTCAGACATATAACGGTGACGGCAGTGGTACTGACAACAACACCATTACTCAAGATTCGCGGGTCGTCACAGAGGGTGGGTCAGCGATTAATCGGGCGATTACTGGCGCTACGACTTGGACCGTCCCGACAGGTGTAACCAAAATCCGCATCACTTGTATCGGTGGTGGTGGTGGTGGTGGTATATATGCCGGTATTTATTACGGCGGTGATGCCGGCGGCGGCGGCGGTTTCGCTACTGGTGAATTCACCGTCACCCCTGGCGAGACTTTGACTATTAATGCTGGGGCAGGTGGTGGTGGTAAGTGGACGTCAGGGGGTTGGGGTTCAGGTGGCGGAGCTACAACTGTTATTGACGACACGAATAGCGGTTCCAGTATCAGCGTCACCGGAGGTGGCGGACTTGGTGGATACTACGCTAATACAGGCAGTAACACCGGCGGCACTGGCGCCATTAGTGGAAGTAATCTAGTTTCTGGTACAGATTTTGTTTCCAACGGCGGGAAAGGCGGCTACGGCAGTCCAACGGCTTATGGCTTTGGGTCTACTGGCTACGGAGGTGGTGGTGGTGGATCTGCCGGGAGCTTCCTGGGCAATGGCTACGAAGGTGGCCGGGCTCAGGACGGTGGCTACAACTATAGCTCTGCCGGAGGTGCCGGTATCGGTGGTTCCGGCGGCGCCGGTCAAGGCAGTTCAACGCCGACTTGTTATACATCAGTGAGTGGGTCAGGTGGTGGATCCGCAGGGCCTGGAAAGGGTGGCGGCAAGGGATGGTCAGGGTATCCAGCAGCAACTACTACATATAGCTTTTATGAATCAGACGCACTAGGCGGACCAGGCCTTGCAGCGGCTCCCTTTATAGGTGATTACGTCGATAGCCATATGAGCGTGTCTGGCTTAGGTGGAATGCCCTGCTTATTTGAGGAGGATAGTCAATCCTGGCTGAGGTCTAAAGGAGCCCGCTATGGCGATGGCGAAGCTACCTCACCCGGAGGCGATGCAGCGGGCCACTTTTCAGAATTGGCAAAACAAAGAGCTTTAAAATATACAAGTATGAGCGAACAATTCCTCATTCTGAAGCCAAAGCATTTTAATGGCGTCTTAGGGCGTCTTTGGGGTGGTGGTGGCGGTGGTGCGTTATCTGCAAACTTGACCTACGGTCAATATTGTAGAAGTGGTGGAGATGGTGGCTCCGGTGGCGGTGGTGGTGGTGCCATGGGCGTCACCACCTCTTGGGCTGGTGGAAATATTGACTACAACACCTACGCGGAATGGGATCCAGCCAACATGGCTTGGCGTACTAATGACAGCGCAATGGTTACGTTCGGCTATGTCGGTAACGGTTGTGGAGGCCACGGAGGAGCACTAGGAGGAGGCGGTGGATCCGCCCCGACGGCCTATGCCGGAAACGGGGGCATCGGCGGCGGAGGCGGCGGCGGCGGCGGCCATGATTCAGGCTCCAGCTACATCCCTCGCGGTGGCTCAGGTGGTCCTGGGTATGTTCTTATTGAATGGGAATGATTATGTACGCACATTTAGTTGATAACGTCGTCAGACAGCTTGAAGATACTAATCCCGCTGGAAAGTACCCTGCTGAGATGGTTTGGGTTGAATGCCCGGATAACACTGAGCAAGGAGCGACTTACAATCCTAGCTCTAAAACTTTCACGGCACGTGTACTGCAAGCCTCTCCGAATTTGAAGTACGGCGCTGGATCTCCAGCGGATCCTGCATCATCTGAATAGCACTAACCTAGAGGGAAAAGTTAGGGATCCTAATGCCCTCTGGCCTGCAATTCCGGCGTGACCTTTTCCAAGTTCCTTTATGGGTCTCGTCGGTAGAGGACGATGATTTAGTCGAATCGGCTACTGCGCTTGCCTATAAGTTTCGAGATCAGCCTGGCGAAAAAGGGTTGGTTTCGGAGTCTTGGAATGATGGTGAAAAGTCAACTGACCGTAAGCGCCAGGATGCCAAGGGTGTCACATCTTTTTATTCTAAAAATCTCGTTGCTGACAAGGAATGGGACGAGAATATCACCAAGATTGTGACCTATTCAGGCGGCATGCTTTTAGACACGCATCCGGTTGAGCATGTTTTGGGGATGCGAGCGGCTAATGCCTGGGTAACTGTTTACCCGCGAGAGGCATATGTCCCTCATCATATCCACGCTGGTTTCTGGATGTCTGGTGTCTATTACATCAAAGCCGAAGAGGGGTGCGGTGGAATCCGCTTCCAGGATCCAGCATGGATAGCCAAAAGCATGACGATTTCAGCGAATAATGTTGGCATGTTCCCTGGCCCGTCTCCCAATTACACCTATACGCCGAAATCTGGCGACCTTCTTCTGTTTCCGTCTTGGCTGTCTCATGGGACAGAGCCCAATAAGTCGGACGAAGACAGGATTATTTTCAGCTTTAATTTAATTTTCCCAAGGCAGGCTGAGTATCACAGCGATATTGCACAAGCTCTTAATAGGAGTAATGAAGATGTTTCCTAAGTATGCCTGGGCGAATTCTATTTTAACGAAAGAAGAGTGTGATTGTATTGTTGAAAAAGGGAAGAAGGAGATGGAGCGTGCAAAATGCAATGAGGACTTTCCTAGCGATTATCGAGTTGGCAGCGTTAGCTGGTTTACTAAAGGTAAGGATGTTGATATAGACTCGATGCTCGAACGAGTTGTAGATGCTTTTGGTTGGACTGTTAGCAAGTATTTTGGCGGATCAATCATTAAGGATATAGAGCCGATTCAATTTACTCATTACCAAGAAGGCGATTATTTTAGCTGGCATTACGACACTTATGAGCATTCTGAACGCCCGCTACGAATATATTCAGCTTCTCTGGAGTTAACTGATCCCGAATCTTATAGCGGGGGAGGGCTGGAATTTCATACCTTAGAGCAAACGATTCCAGATCGTGCCCTAGGAGGCTTGATTGTATTCCCCTCCCTCCTGTTGCATCGAGCCCGCAAGGTCGAGTCAGGGGAAAGATCGTCACTAGTTCTATGGGCGTCTATGTAGCTCTTACTTCTTCTTAGGAAAGATATCCTTTAAAGCTGTAACAATTAACTGAATCCAAGAATTGGATTGGAGCTTGGGATTGAGTGCGATCAGCTCACTCCCTGCGGCGATAATTATTGCGTAGATAGCAACATGTTCTGTCGTCATTTTTCAGTGAATCGATAAAGAAAGTCTAGACATTTAGCACTCACAGAGAATCCATTCCGTCCATAAAGGGGACGTCTTCGATTGCTGGTAGCGGTATAGCGCCGTATTTTTCCAGTGAAGCCTTAGTGAATTCCACAATGGTCGATAGTGCTGGCGAGGGAAGGTGATCCATCTCCATCCCGTACTCTTCCTTTAGCCAGACGCGGTAAAAGGTGCGGATCTCTTGATTCGTAGGAAGGTCCATGCTGGGATCAAAAGGCCATGATGGCGTCTAGTACTCAAAGCGCAAGACTCCTCTTGCAGAATAGGCGCTGTGTGCCTAGGCTTGCAAGATCGCAACGAAGGACCGATGGTTCGCCCAATTGAAGAGGTACGGCAGCAGAACAACAGGACTCTCTACATGGATTTCCTGTATGAATTCCACAAGAGGGAAGAGGCGCCGTCAGGGCTGAAAGGGACTTATACCGGCCTGGCGGAAGAGCACGCTCGCTGGATTGGTAAGCGCCTTAGGGAGGACGAGGAACTTCGCATCGGCCAGGAGATGATGCGCAAGGAAGTCGAAGGATGGCACGAGCACGGTGAATCAATGCAGGAGGGATATGCCAAATACGCCTAGGCATAGGCCGCGAATCAGCAGTGTTCATCAACAAGTTGCTGCTGTAATCGCCACTAGGGATTTCTTGTTAAGGATGGTCGATCCTAAGACGATGACTGTTCGTGATAACGCCCGAGAGATTCGCCGTGAAGCAAGAGCTTTATTGCGACATTATCCCCCTGCAGACCAGTTGCGGCCTGTACTTGAGGAGGGTCTAAGTAAAAACAACGATTAGAATAATTAAATATATAGTTTCAACGGCTCGCCAAATATTGGTAAGTAAATGAATTTCGCCGGAAACTTAGGCAATAAACTTCATTGGTTAGTCACCAATCCTTTAGGAGAGGAAGTCCTAGAAGGGACAACGGGTGGCCTCATCGCCGGAGCATCTCAGCTCGGGAGTGATCAGCCATGGGAGCAAACAGCATTAGAAACAGCGGCTGCAATAGGTGGCGGTATTGGTATAGGAATGCTGGGCAGACGGGCCGGAGCAAGAATTGGAAGACATATACGACCTGAGGCGCTAACAGATCAACAAGGAACGCTGGCTTCTCTGGGCAGGACTATTGGCTCTGAGACAACTCTTGAAGGGGTTAAGAGTCAGGCAGCAACGATGAAAAATGCAATTCAAGAGAGCTTAGTAAATAGTACTTCGTCTCGGATGCTGCAAGAATCAGTAGCAGACCCAATCGCTTTTGCAGGGACATATGGAATAGAAGCATCTGTATTCCAAGAAGCATTGCCGCTCGTGCAAAAAGGCCGCACCACTGCCGGAATGATTGACGCAGCTGGCCAATTACCTGCTGATCAGCGAGCAAGAGTAATGGAGCAAATAAAGGATTACGCGAAAGTTGAGAACATCATCACCGCAGAGACGGCAAATAATATTGATGAGGTAATTCGTAGGCAGGCGGAAAGATATCAGGACGTAGAAATAGAGGGTGTTCCAGGCAAACTTGGCCCAGAGATATCGGCCTTATTGAATCCAACCGTTCCAATTACAGGTGAGCATGTAGGTCGCGCCGCAGGAAGAATCCTTGGTGATGAAATAGGAATTCTCGGCGGGCTGGCAGGTGGAAGTGTACTGGCCTCAGCGTTGGGAATGGAAGGAGCGAAGGATCGACGAATTCGCGAACTGGAGGCGCAATTGCAAGGCTAATGGCATTCAAACTCGCAGGACAAAATCCAGCTATAGAGGCTCTTATTTATAGGCCTAGCGACAGGTCAGAGCTTCAGACTATGGAGTTACGGCCAGGGATGGATGGCTTTGACGGGCCGCCAACGCTTGAGACTATTGGACCATATAACCCCAGTGAAGATACATCGGAAATAATTCAACTAGCGGCTAGTAATTCAGACCCACGGTTCGCTGCGATAGAAGAAATATTGCCATTACTAGTCGGCAGTAGCGGTCCTGGTGGCGCGAAGAATCAGCAGTATCGACCACCGGTTAATCCAAAGGGATGGGCTCCCCCTCCGCCTGACTTCAGGGAAAAATATATGCCATGGGAGAAGAAAGCGGACATCTTTGACTCCGTTGAGCTTGCCGGGAGCCCAAGTTTTGACATCAATAGAAGGAGCGGTGCATTAGGCGGTCGCTCAGGCGAGCAGTTGCAGCGGCTCTTGGAGAGTGGCTTAGACAATAATCAGTTGAACAATGAATTGAAGAACAGGAATTTATTACCTACGGGTATCAATCTTCCGAAAGTTCAGCTATTTGACGACAAAGATTTCTTTATAGCTAATAGTCATAATCCAGCGAAAGATCAGCAGCCGATACCTGAGAAATGGCCTAGTCGGCACGATCCAGTGAAGGGGCTAAGAACGGATTGGATGGTAGATCCACACATGGGAGTGGTGGCACCATTTGTTCGGAGGGTTTGATGAAAGATAAAGAAATAACTGCAGTAGAATTCTATGAGCGCTTCCCCGAAGAAGTTCCTACTTACGAAGATGTTGAAGAAGTAACGGGATTCATCTCTTTCTTCCCATGGTCAGAAGAGGAGGCTAATGACATTTACTCAACTTGGAGAACTTTTGATCGATGACTAAAGGAAAGATGACTCGCAAGGAATGGGAAGCTGAGTTTCCTCATCTAGTCCTCAAGGGAAAAGCAGCTCCGCCTAGGCAAAATCAAGCGCGGGTTACCCCTGCTGAGCCAACATATTACAGAACAGAAGCGGCTGGTGATGTAGAAATTCCTTACGAACCTGGGATACCGGGCGGCGAGCAAGTCAGTCCTGAAAGATTTTATGAGCTACACCCTGAGTTGCGCCCTACTCAGGCTGATATTGATGTAGTGAATACTGCCGGCGTAGAGAAAATATATCAAGATACCTACGGCCAGGTCTACATTAATGCGGTCAGGCAAGGGTATAACGAACAGGTGGCTGACAGGCTTGCTCATGAAGCCGGGCAGAATGCACAACGCGGGTATGTCAGCACGGAGCCCGTCGGCCCGCAGAGCGAAGTCATGGCCGCTGTTGTTGATGACGCTCTCAAGCAACAAGCGCTAGAGCAAATAGTTCAAGCGTCAGCACAAGGCGACATTAATCTCGGAGGGATAAGGCAAGCCCCTGCAGCAGCGAAGGCCCCATATACGGAGCCAATGGCTGTGGTCACTGATGCGATGGAAGCAGCTCCAGTTCCAGTGGCACCAAGCGGTGAACGCATGGCAATGCGCTATCCAGCCGGCATTTTGGCTGCGCTATTAGGTGGCGGCGCCTTATGGGAACTTGTTGACGAAGACCCTCGGAGAGCTGCTGCTGTTTAAAGGTAAGGCCCACTCAAAATTAGTATCACTGGCTCAAAAGGCAGAGCTCTGCCAGTCACGGGAGAAGGCGCAAAAAATTCTTCTTAAAGTAGAAAAAACTGAGCGAAAGATACGCAAGAGGATGACAACAGAATCTGAACTTAAATCGAAGGGATACTCATACGATTCCGAGAAGGAATGGTGGAGTCGGTTATGGACAACAAATAAAGGGCGCGAAGAGATCAAGGAAGTGGCCGCTTTTACGGGGAAGACCTGGCGAAAAATAATGATCGGCTCTGATGGGAAAACCTTCTATGAGGATCCAGCAGAGGACAGGCTGACGGCTCAATACGGAGAGATCTCAGAGAGGCCGACATCAATCGAGCACCATGGCGGCTGAGCAGTTGCCGCTGCTATTCCCTCTCGTCCCAGCGGCGTGCTGCGCATACATGATTCTATGGATGATTTTCAACTAGCACTGCTGTTCCCGTACCTGCCGTTCTTCTGCGGATTCTTAATCATTGCGATCCTTGAGGAATACAAGGACGACAACGACGATGATGACGATGACGGCACCCCGTTACTGGCCTGGTCGAAGGGGTAGCAGCTGGCAGGGATTGCGTGCTGGGGGTACACAATGGGGGTACACATAGGGGAGTCTTGTTCCGTAGTGTTCCCAGGAGTGCCTTTGTGTTCTTATGTAAACGGACACCCTCTCCGTTGTGAACCAGATTTCACGTAGGATCACTTAGGTCCTAATCGTTCCAATCCCTTGCTGCAAAAGGGTTTTTAGCGAGCTAATGGGCATTAAGCGACGCCACGTTGGTCCAGGTGGTAAGCGAGACAGGGGTACACGGTGGGGGGTACGCAGGCTATAAGTGGGGGGACATAGGTGCCCTTCGCTTCGCTGACCATGAATGAGCGTGAGATCCAAGCCCTGCCAAGCCAATCGAAGGCCTATAAGATCTCGATCGGTAACTCGTTATATGTTCAGGTCAGGCCTAATGGAGGGAAATATTTTTATTGGAGGTATCGGTTCCCTGCAGGCAAAGGGAGTAACAAAAAGACTTTCTATATAGGAGCTTTTGGACGCGAATCCGGAAGGTTGACACTGCAGGAGGCGAAGAAGAAGCGAGAAACTTTGGATCATCTTCGCCGTCAGGGCATAGATCCTGCTCCTTTGGGTTCAGAAAATGAATCAGAAGTGTCTGGAGGAATAGGTAAAGATAATTTTGAAAAGGTTGCCAAGGACTTCTACGAGAACAGCAAGGCAAGATTGGCCGAGTCGACTCTCAAGGATTTGTCAAATAGATTGAACAATCAAATCATTCCAGTTTTTAATGAGCGGTCGATCGGATCTATTACTCGTCAAGAGTGCATTGCCTTCAAGAAGAGCATTGAGGCTAGGGGGAAAGTTGTCCAGGCAAAGAAGAACTTTGAGGTATTAGAGCAAGTTTTTTCATTTGCCATGGACGTTGAGTACATGGAAGAAAAATTAAATCCTGCCAGAAAATCTATACATCTAAAAGTCAACCACAAGGTGAGACATTCTCCCAGGCTTGAGCTTGTTGAGCTTCCTGAATTCTTGGAGGAAATAACTGATAACCGGATGAACAGGGATTGGGTTGTGGTTCACTGCATCAAGGTTTTGTTGCTGACGTTCATGCGTGTCGGTGCCATTGCCCCTGCCCGTTGGGAAGAAGTTGATATGGATAATCGAATCTGGACAATTCCGCTAGAGAGGGTTAAGAAGTCTGGCTTAATTGCGGATCACTTGATTCCCATGTCAGACATATTGATAGAAGTCCTAGAGGAGTTACGCAGGCTCAATCCAAGTAGTGATTATATTTTCGCAAGCCAGCGAGGGACTTGGCGGGGGAGCGGGCCATATTCAAATCGCAATAAAACACCACATATCAACAGGTCCAGCCCAACCCGATTACTGAAGGGGATGGGGTATGGAGGCCGACTAGTTGCGCATGGCTGCAGGGCGATGGCCTTATCTATTGGTCAGGACGAGTTGAAATTTCCATATCATGTTATTGACATGCAGATGGCTCATAAACCGCCAGGGAAAACTCGCCAGGCCTACGACCATGCGGACTTCATGGATGAGCGCACTGATTTCATGAATCAGTGGGGCGATCTTCTTGTGAAGCTTGGCCTAGGGGCGTGAGGCGATTTTATCGGCCAGCCAGTTTTCGATGTCTTCTTCAAGCCAGGCCACGGCTCGACAACTGCCTAGGTGGATTGGGCGGGGAAATCGCCCATCTCTAACCATCCGGTAGATAGTGGTTTTAGAAAGCGTGGTACGCCGCTGAACATCGGCTCGTCGGAGTAGTGCTGTTGAAGGTTTGGCCATGGCCGCCTAGCGCTCGTCATAGTGTATGCCCTATCTTGCAGAGTGCAAGGCGTGAATGGTGTAACAAAAAACAATGAGTCAAGGACACGTCAAGTCTGGTCAGGTTTTCACTGCATTTCTAATGGTTTCTTGTGCCATATGGTCTCAGGAAGTACTATTGCGCGAAAAGGAGAAATGGCGCCATTACATAATGGCAGACATATGAAATCCTATGTATTGACAAACATTTGAGCCCTATATACGCTCCATCCGTTGGCTCGGATTAGCTCTCCATGAATAAGACTCAGGAAGTAACGCTTCAGGCGCTAGATAAGGAAATAGATCTTCTTGAAAAGCAGAAGCGCGAAGTTCTTTACGAAATTGCGGTTTCACAGGCTTATGGTGCAGAGAATGTCAGAGTCGCTATTAACGGAGAGATGCCGCAAGAGGCGGAAGACAAGTCAGGCGCATGGTGCTCGACTGAGATATGGGTCTCTAGCGATGCGATCCAGGATCTCCAATCTTAGGCGGGATTCATGACGGCCTTTATTTTTCCCTAGTAAATGCTGTCTAATCTGAGGCAACGTCTGGTCATGCATGACGCCTGAGCACTGGGATAGCTATGTTTTCAATCTTTCTTGTTTATCATCCGGCTCAGCAAAGAAGCGATTTAAGCAGTCCATAAAATCGGACTGGAATGGCTGCGCATATTGCGGCAATTCAGAATTGGTTACGTTATCTCTAGATCATGTAAAACCTCGTGCTCATGGCGGCGAATCTCTGCGATCTAATTTGGTTGCAGCTTGTTCCTGCTGTCAGAGATCGAAAGGATCGGAGCGCGATTGGAAGACATGGTTCAAGCGTCAACCTTTCTTCTGCGAGAAGCGAATGGCGCGAATCGAGTCGTATACAAGTACTCGAATTGCAGATTTTACATTCTTCAAATCATTAGGAGATGACGATGGAGGAAGAAATGGAAGAGGAATTGACATGCGAACAGGAGTACCTGCTGCGGGCAGTAGCTCAAGAGGCGATGGAGATGAACAAGGAGGAGCTAATCCTCGCGCTCTTGTCCTGCTGGGAGGCTCGATTTCGGCAGAAGCAAGTATTTCTTTCAACCTGCAGATCCGCGGGATACGTATTCAAGTTGGACGAAGGAGCTGGGTTTACGCCTGAGTCCCTAGAAGACCTTGAAAAGATTTTTGGATACACACCTTCAGAGGAAGAAACACGCGATTACTACAAGTCCCTCCACGAAACTGTCACAATGAGTGTGGATATGAATGAAATTGTTCTAGAGAAAGATTATTAATTAATGGCTCAACAATCATTGACGCAAGAGCAGATGGTCAGCGTCTTGAAACAGGCTGGCTGGGAAGATGCTCTTATCCCTTGGGCTCTAGAAGTATCCAAACGTGAGTCTGGATGGCAGCCTAGGGCGCATAATAATGACCGCTCCACTGGCGATGACAGCAGGGGCCCTTTCCAAATCAATGTAATAGACGAGGAGGGTTATATGCTCGGCGCTGAGAGGCGTGCGAGATATGGGATCACAAATGAAGACCTATTTAATCCAGTAATTAATGCCAGAGTGGCTCGTGACGTTTTGGACATGCAGGGTCCGAATGCCTGGAGCGTTACTAAGGATGGCACTATTCCATTCCCTGATTTCGACTATAGGGGCTCATATCAAAAACCCAAGGCCTTTAATCAGAGCATGACGATTGAAGGTCAGTCTTTGCCAGGGGCAGCATATGGAGCGACGAAAGGAATGGATGTTTCTCAGGGGGATTTGAGTGGTGCGTTAAGCGCCAGCTTTCCTAGGAGCTCTTTATCTAATAACGAAAGTGACCCTCGATTCGCTGCGTCGGATGCTGTTATCGCGTCGTTCAACAGCCTCTTTGGGAAGCCAGAGAGCACAGAGGTAGTAACTTCTCAAGTACCCCAAGGAACAATCGGCGCAACGAATAATGCTCCTGTTGCCGGTGAGTTCTCCTCACCTCTTGAGTACTTGACTGGCGATACATCTCACGCTGGTTTTAGAGATGACCACGGAGGGAGTAACTACCACGAACATTTGGCTTACTCAACACCAGATGAGGCCAGGGCAGCAGCGTCGCTATTGAATGCACATGGTATTCAAACGACGGAATTGAAGGGAGTTAATACGGTCGGCGGGCACTCGCCTAATTCGTATCACTACGTCGGTCAAGCGTTCGATGTTCCTGCACACCAAGTCCCAGTAGGACAGGAACCTGCCCTGTCTGCGCAGGTGCGCCGAATTCTACGTATAGGCTAGAAAAAATTGGTAGGTTCTGATTACTTGCTGATTCATTTTGCTTGAAGGTTTTATAGCGGGGACCGCCGCTGCTGTCATTGGTGTCATCAGCAGCCATGGCCTTTCAGTGGCTGTACGCCAGCGAGGTGCCGCCAAAAGAATTACTGCTATCGAATCAGCTCTCCCAGAGTTGATCACTCGCAGCGAAGTTCAAAACGCCTTCGCCGAAATGGCCCGCATTGAAGGTGCTCGCATGGCTCAGAATACACAGCAGCAACAAGTCCGGGCCGAGGCGGTCTTTGGTAAACAGCCAGCACCACAGCGAGCGGACGTTCTCAACGCTCAGGTGAATAGTCAGCTTGCTGCGTTGAATGAGCGGATTAATGCGCTGAATAATCCGTCATGACAATTGAGTCCCGCACAGATGCGATTATTGCTTTAAGTCAGTTGGCGAATGTTGTGAAGTTGCTTGATGGCACTTTGTCTCAGAGACTGCGTGTGACTAGTGGCGGCAGGACTTATCGGACTATCACAATCGAGTTCGAGGGCGACGATCCTGTGGAACTGCTGGGACAAGCTGTTCATGAAGGGTGAGTTCTACGCTTTGCTGGGAGTGATTGTGAGCATTGTGTTTATTCAATATGTTCATGTTTATCATCATCGGCACTGCGATGTTGACTGGAGTTCCTTGACATCCGACCATCGTGTTTCATAAACTCGGAGCCGTCCGGCCCTTTAAAGCGGTCATCGGTTCCCCACTTATTGCGCTGAAATTCCATCAGAAAAATTAAGCAACAGCCGGCATGGGCGAGGTGAGAATAGCCAGTTTCTGGATCTTTATCTTCGCCGCCCCACCAGCTGAATACATGGCGACATAACGCTGCGAAATATCTAGACCAACCTGTCCCTCGGCACCAGTTATTGGCGTCGTACTTATCAGCTCCATGTGCAAGTACGTCCGCTATCTCGCCAATAGCAGCCCATGGAACAAGATCGAAGCGTGTTTTACTTGCCAATGTATTTAATCGGTTGGCTCTAAGATAGAGAGATGGATAGACGATATAAAGAGAGTCGCTTTTACAACAACGTAAGAGCATCCAACGACGGAGAAGCTCGCGCTGAGCGCTTGCTGAACATGTACAAGTCGCGCTTTAATGCGGAGAGCAAAAAGGCGCAAACATATGGTGGCTCTACTGGGGGTACGAAGAGTACAGATCCAGACTTCGGCAGAAAAGTATTAAGGGAGCGAGCCGCTGAACAGAAGGCTAAGAGGAAGATTTTTGACATCGAGGGGCGCGGAGAGTACGGAGCGCGGAAAGAATTCGGCAAGGAATACAGGCAGGCGAGGGATCCTGATTGGAAGCCAGACAGCACGGACACAGATGCCGGACTGAATGCAGTGCCGAAGAGACGCTATACCGGCAACATCTTCGAGGACTCAGACGCTTTCCGTCCTTCTAAAGACGATGAAGATAAGTAGATCTCAACGTAGTTCTTGGATACGATCTTTATCTTTAAGGGATTTCGCTTAGGCAGAAGACGCTTAAGCTCTTCGCCCGTGTAATCCTCCAGGGAGAGCAAGCATCTACGCCCCTTACGCCAGGCGGGGTCCTCGTGGGACGGATCCCACCAGCACGGAACCTTGAATGGTGAGCTGTCTATTTGTTTCCAGCCAGGGAATGAGTGATGGAATGAATGGATCTTCTTGGCCAGGGCTGTAATGTTGTCAAAGGATTCTTGATCTAGTTGCTTCCTTAGTTCCAAGTCTTCTGGCAATGCATCGGACCAGAGGAGCCACGAATCGAAAACGATCGCACGACAAATGCAATACCAACCATTACTTGGTGTCTCAAATTCGTGGGACGGATGATCAGATGAGGGGAGGTGCTTTGACCATGGTCGTGACATATCTAACCCCTGTAATCGTAGGGTTTGCCAGTCATCGCCTTGTATGACTCTTCCCAGTCACCCTCGCCGCTGCTTTCGTTTACAACTATGCGACCCATTGCACTAAAGACGGCATGGAAACGAGAAAGCTTGGCGTAATACTCGTCGGAGCTTTCAGTCGGAGGGAGGTAGGCAATTGCGGACCAATCAGACGGATTGACTGTGCGAAAAGTTTCAAGTTCATCGCACCACCAGACAGGGCGAAGACGTCTAAAAGGAATGCATACTGGGTGATCCCAGATCCATGGACATCTAATAATTGATTCGTTGTGTGAGATCCAGAAGACGGCTTGACTGACAGTTCCGCGTCTGTATTCACGAAGCGTTTTATTCATCAGCCTTCGAGTTGCGCCTGCCCCAATAGGAGGAGCCACGAAGACCCTCTTTTCGCCAGGGACTTTCCAGTCCTTTCTGATGACATCATCGAAGTCTTCATCCTCGCTATCCCTGTCGTAATATCTGGCCGCCATGACCATGCGATTAATATCTTTAGTCCCGTATGGATCCAGGTCGATTGCACCAAGCACTGACCTGGCGCCTAGTACAACTTCCTCTGGAGGGGCTAAGTCGCACTTGTTAATAGTGCGTGCCATTAAGAGAATTCCTCAAGCATTGCCCGAACGGAGGCGGCGGGATTCTCTCGATCCAGGACAAATAGCTCCATGGAAGTATCGTCAGTGATTACGATTAGGACTCCATTATTGAAATTGAAAGACTCAACTTTATCAACTACTTTTTGGTACATATCGCCTACTTCTGTGTGTCCCATAATGCGGGAATCCTCCAAGTCTTCCTCTAGGAGTTGGACTGGCAGGTAGTCAGCTCGCTTGTTGTGGAGCTGCAGGAGAAGTACTCCTTTCCCGTACTGTTTGAATCCTTTGTCAAACTGAAAAATATGATCGGCAAGGATGGCGCCAACAGTCGCAGCGCTTAGCTTGACAACCTTCTCACGGTCTCCGCGATCGGTGAACTTCTGAAGCTCGGGGAAGAAGCTGGTAAGGAGCTCAATCCGTGATTGTTTTTTCGGCATCAGAAGGTTTAGTGTTTTGGACTTGAACGGCTAACAAGTCAGCCAAGTATTCGACCGACTTAGCTGTACCAAGTAGCTCAGGAAGCGAGCCATCTCGACTAAGCAGAGTTACTAAATCGCTAGCAAGACTGTGTGAAGCAACAGCGATCCTGAGGATCTCGTCATAGGTAGGAAACTCAGGATTGAGTTCAATGTCGTACGCGGCGAATGCCTCTTGAGAGGTGAGTCTTTGTTTCATGGGTAGTCAGGGGGCGAGCATTGCTTTTCCACGACGGTGTTTCTCCCACCAGGCGTAGATTTCAGGGACCCAGAGCTTGACCTCTAGGGCTACAAGTTCCATCAAATATTGAATCTCGCTTTGAGCATTCGCCTTTAATCGAACGTCCAGCAAATGAAGCCAAGACCTAAGACTTCCTGAGGCGATTACGTTTTGGTAATAGCTGCAAATCAAAGCATGGCGAGCTTGCTCATACGCCACTCCTTGATTGCATTGCCTGTCGTAATCGAGGGCTGACGAGTAAGCGATGGCCAGGGATTCATCCATCTGCTCTTGTGTCCATTCGTAGCTGTTGCCATTACGGTCTGCGTAGTGACCAGGGGACCTGACATAGAAAACTTCCTCAGGCAATAGCTCCTTATTGGCAACCATGGAGATGCGGTTGCCGGTATATCTCATCGACTGAACGTCAAACGAGAAGAATCTGTGCCGTGTCAGCTGATTGACAGTCGCAGTGTCAGCACGCAGGGCGAGTGTCATGAAGGGGTGCTCTAGTGGACCGTAATGCCCACGACCTCCTTTCAGCAGTTTCTCGACGCATTGAATTCCAGCACGATCCTCCGAGAGTTTCGTGTCTGGTCGATAGTCTTCGGAGTAGTCCGTGTGGAGAGCAATGAAGGCGGTGCGCTGGGGCATCTCGCTGGCTGCAACACGGTCAACCCGAAACGGGTTCCGCACATTTGACTGGCAACTGCTCGGAACCTAATCTTTACTGCCACCCCTTGCAAGACCAATCTTGCAAAGAATTGTTATAGGTCAGTCCTCAGTTGTGTCGGTCAGGCGGATTGCGGCGAAAGTAGAGACGCCAAGAATGGCCAGAACGAGAAGAACTTCCATTTGATTTATCTATTTATTAGAGGCTACGTCTAATCCGAGGGCTTCTTTGGCGCCACTCCCTAGAGTTATGGAATCAGCAAGAACAGTTTCTTTGATTTGTTCCTTCGTGTGGCCTGCTTTCAGGGCTCGTTCAATAGCTGCCTTGCCGATCCCCCCTTCAAGATCAGCGTTAGGTCCTCTGAATTTAAGCAACCAGTCAGACATTTAAGGATCATATTCACACTGCAATGCTAATGGTTTTAAGCAGTGATCTTCTTGGAATAGTAGTCATACAGATCCTTGATTTCACCGCTTGCCAGTTCAGGGACTTCTCCTTCGAATTCGTCTAAGTGGCGACTGCCAGAATCTCCCATTTCAAGCGCTTCTAAGTTCGCTTGTGCGTTGAGATGTGGGATGAATCGATTGAAGTAATCATCTGTAGCCCTGTTCCCGTAATCAGCCGCAGCTCCGACTCCGTCAACTATTCCATCCCCTCTTTTTCCGCTGGTGGGGTCATAGTGAATACTTCCCTCTCCGCGTCGTTCTTCATATCGATCCCATTTTTCTCTGGCATCCAACAGCTCTTGGGACGGTTCACGCGGTGTAGCAGTAGTTTCCATCGCCTGCCCCTGACCTTTACGCACGGCTAGGTCAGCCCAATCGCCATACTCGCTGTCGAGGTCTTGAACACGAACATCGAAACCTTTTGATCGCCACTCCTCAGCGAGCCTTTGCATCTCCTCTCTAGTGCCAGCCTTTCTATTATCGAGACTGGTTACAGTGCGCCAGGCGCCGTCATCATCAACATCAGAATCTCCTTTTGACAGCGATTCAAACCGTTGCGAGTATTCAGTATCGGCAGCCCCAGTCCCTTTGATTTGCTGGGCCTGATTCCCAGCAGTCCAAGACTCCTCCCATGGCACTTCGCCTTGAGGATGATTGGCTAGCCATCCGCGCTCGTAAAAAGTCATTTAGTATCTAGAGATTACAGGCTCTTCAATTCACATAGTCTAAGCTGTTTGAGAGATTTTCTTGGAGTAGTAGTCATACACGTCTTTAATCTCAGAGCTATCTAGCTCAGGTACTTTGCCCTCGTATCTATCTAGGTGACGGCCGCCGGCATCTCCCATTTCAAGCGCTTCTAAATTCGCCTGCGCATTGAGATGTGGAATGAATCGATTGAAGTAATCGTCTGTCGCTCGGTTTCCGTAATCAGCTGCAGCACCAACTCCGTCGACTATCCCTGGGCCTCTTTTACCACTGGTGGGGTCATAGTGAATGCTCCCTTCTCCTCGCCGGTCCTCGTACTGGTCCCATTCCTGCCTGGCAGCTGCTAATTCCTCTGATGGTTGTTCTTGTGCAGCAGGCTGACTACCAGCCTGAGATTCTGCGACTTTCCGCCTATACCAATCTCCAATTGCCTTAACTTCTGCTTGAGAGTCAACATCGCCATCAGTAACTTCTTCTGCGCCTTGATTCCATGCACGTTCGTTCGCTTCGGGAATCTCGGCAATCATGGCATCTTCCCACTCTCCCTTAATGCGTCCGAGCCTATGCCTGTCAGTTTTCTCGAAGACTAGGGAATTTCTCCCACTGTAATTATCAGCCATTAACTAACTAGAGTATTCATTCAAGCACATGTTAGACGGTCTGCGCGAATAGTCGCATTTGAATTTCCTCTAACATTTGAGATGTTTGAATCAAAAACACACAAGAATGATTAAAGCTACTATTGCCGCGCTTGCTCTATTGGGGTCTGGCTCGGCTGCCTTTGCTGGCGTATATGTCAACGCAGAATATAACCAAGGTTTCGTCGGCAGCGACAGCCTGGGATCCGTAACAGATTTGCACGTTGGATTTGAAGGCGCTAACGAGAATGCAGGCTTTTATATTCAAGCAGGCCCAGCATTTGTTGCTCCTGATGGCGGCGACAGCGAGACCGAACTAAGCGGAAAAGTTGGTGGAAATGTGAATCTCACATCTAAGCTTGGTGCCTATGGAGAGCTCGCATTCATCACTGCTGACGATGACAACAACTACGGAGCAAAGGCCGGCCTGAAGTACAGCTTCTAAGACGATTCATTAGTTTAACTTATATCCCGTCAAGTCAAAAGTGCTTGGCGGGTCTTTACTAAGTCAAAAAAATGCGCAAGCTACTTGATGCAATTGCGGTTCTTTCGCTGCTCATTTCGGGCAGTATTGCAGGGGCTGGCGTCTACGCCTATCTCTACATAACTAATCCAGAGAACCAAGACAAGGCAAAGGCTTATGTCATGGATCAAGTGAAGGATGCACTGCCTGATTTAATCGGCGGGGCTATGCCTTCGCTACCTGATATTTCAGGACCTGCGATTCCCTTTCCTCCTATGACTGGCGGTGCTGGTGAAAGCGAGAAAACCTTTACTGAAGATTTCCCTGTTGCACCTCCATCGCTCCCGTTTTAGGCGAGCCTGGTTCTAATGCCTGAGATTCCAATCATTGAGCCAGCCTCGGTGAGGGATCTTCGGCGCGATGGCATACCAGACATAAACATCTGGCACACAATTCCATCGCAGAATATCCCAACCGAGCCTCCTGTCACGGTTCAGATTGGGCTGCCAGTTATAGAGATGCCGGGGTGCGTTGAGGCTCACCCGGACAACAGTAAATCTAAATCACTGCCGAAGGATGACCCGCGTGGTGTTCTGATTATTTGTGATGGACATTATCCATCGTTTAATCCGATTGATTACACGCCAGAAGACTTAATCCTTACTAGACCGGCGCGACCACCAGCTATAGGTGGCAGCAAAAAAGAAGAGCCGCCTCCACCTAAGCCAGCCTCACCGCCGATCCCTCGGCCGAAGATTCTTCTACCGTGCCCGCTGCCAGACGCAGCGCCTGTGGGCTCGATGAATAACTCTCGTACAAAAAGGATTACTGGTTATGAGTTGCGTGACGGGAAATGTGTAACCCTCTACGAAGGGATGCCTGTTGCAGAGATTATCAATGAGCAGTTACCTGATATTCCAATTGTCATCACAACGGCAACTGTGGCGGCAGTGGCCACGATCAGTGCTCTATTAAGCAAGCCTCTTGGCGATATCTTGCTTAAAGCAATTAAGCCTACGGTGAAGAAAGTAGTAAAGAAGATCGCAGCTATTCGAGGAAAATCGAAACCAGTTACCCCTTCCCAGCGTCGGGCGGAGCAGAGGTCTCTACGGAAGTAGGGATTGTGTGTCGATGTTGAGGCAGTCCTCCGGGCGGGAGCTGAACTACAACGTCTGCGCAAACTGAGTAGTAAGGGGACTTCGGATGGAAGGAGACTCCGCGAAGTTTTTGGTCTGCGCAATTCTTGAGTCGAGCCAGCTCAAAGTCCAATCTTTTGTTAGCCGTTAATTGTTTCATCATTGCGATATTGGCATCAGCGGCCTCTTTGCATCGACGTTGCAATGATCCGTCTAAAGGGAAGCTGATTGTCGCGCTGATCCCCAAGTTAATGTTGTAATTATCTTTTTGGCCTGTGCGGGTTGGGACGTTGTAAAGGATTTCACTTGGATCATCGATGTATCCATCTTCATCCTTATCTATTGTCGAGTAGACGGGCGTGTCAAAGTAAGGCTCGAAGGGTAGGGTCCAACTTTTGCTCGCACTTCCATAAGGGCTGAGGTTTAATATTGGCCCTTGACAGCTGATTCCACCACCGAACTGTGAAGTTGGGTATGGCCCGGTGAGCATCTGTATGGCTTGGTTGGTAACTGAACCGCTACTAGTGGCAACAGGATTAGCAGTGGCAGAGACGCCGCCAACGTTACCATTAGCGCGTGCAACTTGGGGTAATATTGCACAGCTAAGTAGAGCTATTGCTGAAAGACAGAAGTTGATTCGGTAATAGATTCCACCTCTGTTTCGCGTATTACTGTCGTGATTTGAGACAGGCCAGGTCCGCTGTATGTTTCTGTGAATTGAAATGCGTGGCCAGGATTGACTATGTTCCAGCTCGGCTTCTGATTTAGATTTAGGCTTTGCCATGTATAATTCACTCCATCAAGTTTTTGCGTGACAGGGATACTTCCAGGACTTAACGAACCAGATGCCGGCTGAACATTTGTTCCTGTTACTGTATATTGCCAACCAGTAGCATAATCCATCGAGACAATAGTCTCTAGCATTTTAGTTTTCTGCTCTGTTCGACTTGTTAAACTCCCCTGAGTAAAGGCCGGCACAACAGGAACAGAATTAGCCGCAGAGATGGGGCCAGTCAGAAGGATAATAAGTAATAAGCTCTTGCTCAATAAGGATGATTCGGATGAGAATTTTCGTAAGCCATTTTTAGAAGCCATCCGAGGAAAACCAAAATCGAAAAGATAGCCATAATATTTATTAGTAATAACATGCTTACTTCACAGTCACTTCGCTCACGAATTGTCCCAAAGCCTGAGTACCTGCCCCGCCAGCGACGGCCGTAACGGCTCCGGCGGAATTTATTGTCCCCGCTAAGTTACCCGCTACGCCGCCAGATTGCGTCGTGACTATTCCGAAAGCTGGCATATCTGCCACAACTCCGGCGGACACATCTACGCCTGAACCAATAGCAGGGATGCCATCGCCTTGATTGAAACTTTCGCTGAAGCTATAAGCTGACCCGGCGGTATTAATATCGTAGGTTCCGACTTTCATCGTCGGTGCGGCTGTTGCTGAGCCAGCAGTCAATCCGCCGAATACGGAGTTATTCGCCGCACTCACTCTGATGTTATTGCCAGACACTGAATAAGTGCTGCCAATACGTTGAGCCTGGGTGGCGGCACCATCAACAGAAAGCTGAATAGATGACGACAAGCGGTGTGTGATATCGGCCTGAGCTGGCCCTGCGGCAAGGAGCAACAAGGCTCCAATTACCCATTTCATTTTGACGTCCAGGGATTTACTTCATGCTATCGAAATCACAAATAGGCCTTCGAGATATTGGTAGCGAAGCCAATTACGGTGACACCTGCTGCGATAACGGCGGCAGCTCCGATGACCCATTTCTCTACGGCCTTCAAGCGCTCGCGTAGTTCATCCTGTTTTTCCTCTAGTCGTTCAATCTTGAGCGCTTGAACGATGAGGCGTGTCTCTTGGCTGGCGTCTAAAGATAAGGGCTCAGTCATTACATCTTGTAATTAGGTGGTTCGTCTGTAGCACCAATGATTCTAATCGGCCCTTGCTCAACTCTTATGACTTGAGTTGGTCCTGAAGTTGTGGCCCTTTCGATTAGCTCTTCCATGTCCTTTTTAGTAACCTTTTCCTTCTGCTCATCGCCCATCTTCATTGTTCCATCGCCCTTCTTAGAAGCGGTCTGAATTCCGAAGCTAGCTAAAACTCCTGTAAAAACTGAAGCTATAAAAGTCGGATCAATTTTCTGCTGAGCGAGGCCAGGAATGGTCACATAGTTAAGCGTTAAGATACCTCCAGACCAGACAAGTACACCGATACGAACCAACGTCGAAATAATTGCGGCTTGTTCATCCTGGTCAGGGAGTATGGCGTCTTTAATTTTTCCTAAGGCGCCTTTCTTCTTTCCCTTAGGGGAATCTTCAGAAGGTTTTTCTTTTAGGTCTTCCATTAACGATGTCTATTACATATGTATTCTGCCTTGCTTTCGCACTGCCGTTAGTAATGCATTTAACTTGGCCCGTTAAGCGTCATTAGCTTCCTCTTCTTCGGCTAAATGTTTGATCACGAATTCCTTGATATCGACTGGTCCGTCAGCCATTAATCGGAAGTCAATCCAGAGCTTATTGCTTTTTTCCATACGCTGAAAACTCTTGGGATCTTTCTCTTTTGTCGTCTCAAGGAAGGAATGGGTCTCATGGATTAGTTTGTTGGAGCAGAACTCCAGGTCCACCAGGGCCATGTGACGATTGTGGAAATAGTGGGGTACTCCGCGTACTCTGATATGCAGAGGGTTGCAGCAGTTGTTATCCCCGCATATGTTTTTAATAGGGAGCCTGCCAATGTCACCCCAGCTGAACCAGGCAGCAACTCTCGGCGCTGAGTATTGACGACCTTTATTCCAGTGCCGAGGAATCGGGAAGTAACTGGAGTTGGAGCGACTGTGATAATTTCCCCTCCACGGCCAGCATGCGTCTGGATCTTCTGTATCGATATCGACGAATGACCAGAACTCTAGGAATCTGCGTCGGTAAGTTTTATGGATTTTGTGGACATCAAGCGTTAGACGCCCTTCAGTCAACGCGCTGATGCAGCGAACGCAAGCATGGCTGTCGTCATAACGCGGAACCCGGCCATCTTTTGAGCCAAGCGAATGTTCCGCGAAAGGACACAGCGGCCCTCCTTCGATTCTTGAATGAAGATCAGGAGGGATAGGCCACTTAGCCATGAGTAACTTATTTTCTTAAAACCTACCGAGTTTCAATTCTCGATACTCGATTACGCATATGTAGAGAGGGAGTCTTGAATCCGTCCCAAAGAATGTCGAGGTATTCAATCCGGCCACCTTTCTTGTTCCGCTTTTGAACGATCTGAACGATCTGGCCTACTCGTGCATTGTTGTAGTAGAGCGTCTTATTTGATCGCGAGTCCCTAGGCAGTAGGGCTCTGCCGAAAGCTTCTTTTTGGTGAGCTCGTTCGCGAACACGATCCCCTACAGAGAAGGTGACGACTTTGTCCTGAGTGGTTGTCATTACGTGTTGAGCGGAAAACCTTTCGGGGATTTGTAGCTGCCACCCATTCCAATCAATTGCTCAGCAAGAGGGCGTAGCTTTGTGCGCCTGAGAGGCCAGTACTCGAAGCGAGTAGAGCCTTCAACTGCAATGGGAACCAAGGCCTTATTCCAGCCAGTAACTTGGACGCTTCCCACCACGAATCCGTATCGCTCATTAGAGGTATGGAATACGCGGTGACCAAGCTGCAATTCAGACATTCGCGCAAGACGAGGCTGACAGCTTGTATGCCAAGGTATCGTGATATAGAAGAATTGCAAGCATATAAATGGTTATGGCCAATCGGGTGTCGATTCTTCCTCTATGGCAGGGTTAATTGGTCCAGTCATAGGGATTCGTTCCACGGCGACGCCAGCCTCGATAAACATCTCCCTGGCGCGATCAAATGATTCACTCCAGCGAATAGGTTCAACAAAGTTGGGCACCACAATCCTAGTCACATCTGATTGGATTAATAATCCTGCGCAGTTACTACAGGTGAATAACGGCCAAACGTAAACAGTCGACCCAGCTAGGCAGATGCCAGCCCTTGCTGCATACGCTACACAATTTTGCTCGGCGTGAATAGTCATCGCCAATCGTGTCTCTCTGTTCTTCAATCTTGCGTCTGAATCATGCACACCTACTGGTAGTCCATTAAATCCAGTGGCTAGGATCCGTCTGTCTCTGACAGCAACAGCTCCGACTTTTGTTGATGGGTCTTTGCTCCAGCTTGCAACATGGGATGCAATTACCAGGAAACGCTGAGACCATTCCTTAGGAGCCTTTGGTACTTTAATATTGTCCATAGAATGAAGTCAAAGGAAGAGATTTCTCGATAGACAATGCTTGAAATACCTGCATTAATTGGGCTTGGATTAGCAGGGGTTGGCGCCTTGTGGCGAATGGCCTTCGAGCAAGGCTCAATGAAGCGAGGAATGGAGGCCATCCTCAGGGAAATGCAAATGTTGCGCAGTGAGCTCAACCAAGACATTCGTGTGCTTGAGCAACACTTCAATGATCACGAGGGCCGGATCAGGGCGATTGAAAGAGAGTCCCTTTTAAAGCAGCGATCTGATCAGACCTGAGGGTCCGCCCCTGAGCCCACTGTCACCTCATCGTCGCTGTCTCGATCTGGCCGCCAATTACTTGTCCAGATCAAGCGAGCAGCAAGATTGAGTTCATCTCGACTCATGCCCCACTTCTGCAGGACGTTAATGAGATCGTGCTGGATATCAGCGGAACCATTGGCGCCGTCGTAGCGGATGAAAAGCCTTGCGGCATCTAAGATATCCTGCTTCTGCGAGCCATCTCCCTGAAGCAAGCGATCAACAATCTTTCGATCGAGATCATGGAGAGGCTGCTTCTGGACAGGGTTAAATGTTCTGCCTTGCATGGCCGTGTGCTCTGGCACACACAAGCTAGCGGAAAGTGTGTGAGTTACAGCGTGACCCATAAATCACCCCCCTCTAACCTTTCTCCAGGTATTTTCCCCCTTCTTGGTTTTAAAGGACAACCAAAAACCGAGCGATAAATCCAGTATAGCGATCTAAAACAGCAGTAAGAGGAGGGGTTTGAGAGTAGAAATCCTGAGAGAGGTTATAGGAAGGGTGCTTTAGGAGTAGCAGGGGATGAGACTCACAGCACAGCAAGTCATCACAGCAACCAAAGCCGTAACAGAGAAGACAGATCAGCACAGCAAGACATAAAAAAAGCAGCCCCTAACAGGAGCCGCAATGCAAGTCTCAGTGAGACTGTCTAAGACTGAGTCAGTCGGGACACATCCACACTCTTTGTTGGCGTGTTTTCAGTGTGCCATCCATAGATCGTCTGATCGTTCTGCGGTAGTAACCCAGAGTTTTAAGGACGTCGGTCATTGCGTTATTCATGATCTGCTGCTTACTGAGGTCGACATTCAGCCATTCATAGCAATCCGACAGGGTGACGTATCCCCGCTGCCCCGTAGAAGAGGAGTCGTCGGGGTGATATCCAGAACGTCGACCTTGGTCAAGAATCCTGGTGAGGGCTTCGTCAACAGCATTCTCTTTGGCGAAGGACGAGACGTAGTCAGAGATCCCGCTGAGTTCCCAGCTTGAGAATGTGTGTACTGGGTCATCGAGATAGGTTTTGCAGGCTGCGGACCAAATGGAATCACGGTCTTTCTTGAGCCGATCCAGGTCGATGATCTTGAGACTGGGGTCTTGTGTACTGGGGATGACGCCCTGGCAGACGATTGGCATGAACCTTCTGTTACCAGTGGGGTCAGTCAGGAAATCGGCGTTGTTCGTGGCGCCGGCCATGACGAACGCACGGGGGAACGACTTTTCGTTTTCGTATTTTCTGGCTGAGCGATCGACTGGAACACTCAAGAGGTTCTTCAGGGATTCAATGTGCTTTCTGCCGAAATATCTTTCCGCCTCATCAAGGACAACAATCCAGCCTGCATGCAGTGCGTGGGGTCTGTCTTTGATGTACTCGATCCCTTGCTGAACAGTTGAAACCCATGGATAAGCACCTGGGGTCTCGGGATCAGGTGGTGTGAGGTATTGGAAGAAGGTGCTCTTGCCACTGTTCTGGCCACCAATAAGGATCGGCATCCAGTCATGTACGCAACCTGGGTTTCTAATTCTCGCCACAGCGCCAACAAGGAAGCGCTTCATGATGAGATCCGCAAGCCGAATGTCTCCTGACATTGCTGGGTTTTGAATATCTTCGGTTGAGGTTCCGAGCAACTCGGTAGCCAAGCGGTCGAAATAGGGGCATGGCTCAATGGTGTTGGCCACACGGTTGAGGTATTCAGTGACTGGGTTGAATCTGTTTTCGTAGCCAAGTACCTGCGCTGTGTCGTAGGTAGCTGTTTTTGAGTAGACCTTGCCAGCACCTCTTGAGATGCGGACGTAGGCAGTTGAGACGTCGTGAATTGGTTGAGCGTTGTCGCCGTAGACAAGCTCTTTGGTCATCTCGTTTTGCTTGAGCTTTGGATACAGACGTTGCAGCCTGCACTTAATCGCTTCGATCTCGTCCTCATCATTACTACTGCTGGCTTTTTTCCTCCCCCGCCTAGGAGTTGGTTCAGGCTCGCCGTCAACAGGTCCATCGAACATGTACTCCTCTGTGAATTCAGCGTCGACTTCTTCTGTGTCGTCGACTACTGCTTCATCGTGGTGAGGCGGAGCAACTGCTGCGATTACCGTCCAGGGCTTGTCTGGGCTGAAGCAACTTTGGGTGTATTCAATAGGCTCATATATAAGTGAGGGTTCGTTGGGATCCCCGAGAAAATCCTCATGGTCGTAGCCAGCAACGCCTGGTATCCCTAGAGATCTGCTGCTGTAATCCTCCTTCAGCTCCTCAGGCAGGTTTTTGCGCCAGTCACTGTCATCTTCAGATGCCAGATAGAACAGTGTGCCGACGCTGCTGCCATTGAACCCATGGAAGTACTTTTCATTGCCAACGCGATTTGAGTTACCTCCGCTGCCATGGTGACCACGGGAAGCCCAGTCGCTCCAAGCAGGGAACAATCGATCGCCACCTGCGGCACACGCAGCAGTGATGCGGATGAATCGGTCGCGATCCCCTTCGACGGTTGGCTCTAGGACAGATTCCAGTACGTGGATCGCCGTGTCCAAAGTGTTTTCGTCGCAGTCAATATTCACCCCACGGGAATCAGGACGCATCCTTGCTGCTGCGGCTTCTGCGCGGGCATCTTCAATAATGCTTTGCGATAGGAATGCTTTTGGTTGCCAAAGCGGTGCCTCAGCTTTGTCATTGCCGTAGTAAAGCCGGCATGCATCGGTGCAAGACGAGTCACCACCGAGTGCTCTTAGAAGCAATGTGGTGACCGCTTTATATAGAGCAGGGTCTGTCATCGTTTCCGTCAGCTGGAAAATGACGCGGAACCGATGCGCTTCTGGGCGATGACTGGCAGTGGTGTAAGCCCAAGCAGCAGAGGCCACAAGAGGGTGTTCTAGGAATTGGTCGATTGATAGGCCGCTATCAATGTCAACACAGGCCAGGTCTGAAGATTCAAATGCAGCACTGCTTCGATGCGGGCTACACATGGCTGCAGCGATGAAGGCTCCTCCTGTCTCAACATGCTTTTTAAGGTCCTTGAGCTCGCCTTGCTGTCGTTGCCAGCCTTCGGCGAATGAGGTTTCCCAGTGGATTGGCTTGTTGTGGATCGCAGGGTGAGTACTAAATGAGATCACTGAGGCTTATCTGTACGGTATACAAATAGTGTGCCATAGGTTTGCAAGCTGCGCAGATCGATTGACACGACTAGTTGCGAGGATTACCTACATATCTGTACTCATACAGTGTGTCTTATGAGTCCTTAAAAAAAGTTTGCTTTGACACCGCGACGTCCGCCCATGTCGTATGGTTTGGGGACGGCGTTACAGCACTAGGAGGCTGAAATCGTGGCAGCCCAAAATGGTCCAACTCGCTCTCGTAAAGTCAATGGCACTATCCCTAGGGGGCGGAGGAAGCATCAGGAGCCGAGGACCCCTATAGAGAGGTTTATCAACATCTTGAACGCAATGCTGGTGACCAAGCAAATGCCGCAGAGAGAACTTGCGGAGCGCTTAGGAATCACGATTGGCACCCTTACGAAGTACTTACGTGGTGAGGTTTTCCCGAATAATGTGAAAACGCACATTTCCGAGAAGCTTGCATCACTGCGTGGTGTATCGCTTGATTCACTGTTGCACTATTACGACACAGGCGAGTTCGATAAGACGCAGACGAAGACATCTATAGAAGATGTTGTTGCATGGGTTGAGTCTGATGCTGGTCAGGAGGACTTGATCTCAGTAATGGAGCAAGCCACTGCCGCACAGAAGCGGATGCTGGCGCTGCATTTAGAGTCAGTGAAATCCCTAGAGCCTGCCGCGATGTGGGGAGACGAGGGAGCCAAGGCCTACGGGAATGGTCTACATGAATCATTCATGAGAATCTGCGAGGAGAAAGGGCTCTCTGACTGGGACGGCTGGGCTGAATTGTTAGCCATGCCAGCAATGCAAAACAAACCAGACGATTATCTCAAGGCGGCTCAGTCGATCATCTCGGGAAGGGAGGTACTGACAGGCGAGTTAATGACTGCAGTTATGAATGAGTACGGCGATTGCCCTGCTCGGATGGCGCTTGAAGAATGGGGAGAAAAGAAGCTCCCCGAGTTGAAGAAGCTGTCGTTGGACGCTATTGAAAGCTGACGGGCTATTTATTTTGACTATGAAAAGAGAATTCCATTAGGGCGACATTCAGGAATTGCTTGATCGCAAGCAGTCGATTGCGCTCCTCCTCTGGTCTGCCTGGGTAACTTTGCCAGTGCTCCAAATGGAAGTTGACAGTCTTAAATAGTTGACGAACCTCGGGCCTCCCTAGTGTTATTACGATGGCCGCCTTGTCATCTGGCGTATCTGACTCAGCTAGCAAGCTTTTCTTCCTCTTCCTCTTTTAATTCACGATACTTCCTCACGCGCTGCAACCATCGTGTGCGAAACCGACCTAGTTCGTCGCCGTGTAAGTAGAAGCTCTGGTCGATTTCTGGTGTGGAGACAATGATTTGGGCGGTATCAATATGCAGGCCAAGTGTTTCTTCTACTGCCAAGGCATAGGCGGCAAGTTGTAATCCACACTTATTCAATTTGGACCAACCCGTGAAGTTGGCTCGGTTATTTTCTTTGGGGAAATATCTGCAGTAGGGACTATTCGAGGTCTTGAAGTCTCCCAAGAGGACTACGTTGTTGCGCACGCCAATAATGTCGGGGCATCCGCAGAACCCGTACTCATGAGACCAAACTCTGCTAATGCCATCAGCTCCTACACAGTGCTGCCATTCATCTCGCAGAGGTTTTTCACTCCATAGGAATGAGTCGTAGCGATCTAGATGTTGTGGCAAGCCTTCCCAGAACGGTTGATATTCCTCAGGCACATCTGGTGGGAGCCCACGAATATATCTTTCGCAGGCATTGTGGATTGCAGTACCCCTGGCTGCTGCTTTCTCTAGACCGCCAGGGTTATTTTTCTGCCAGTTGGAGAGGATCTTTTTTGAGTGAGCGCTTGAAGTCTTGCCGAGAATTGTGGTGACTGATGGATATGCCTTGTCTGCTTTATCGGTGCGGTAATGCCTCTCTCCATTAACCTCAAATCGGGTAGGAGTTGGCATACGTTCAGTGGCTTATTAGCTGAACGTAACCAATTGATATAAAGCGAGTGCCTAGGCATGCAAACTAGGCAGTCATTTTGTCTGCTTGGTTGGTGGTTTGCGCTCGAATCCAGGATCTGGGTGACCCTGGGCGATGGCTAATGCTCTGCGATAAAAGGCACTATCTGTTTTCCCTGCTTCCTCTAATGCGATAAGGGCTTCAATCCATCTACGTCGAATCTTGCTGTCCATTTTCTGGTTGTCCATCTTTCTTCCAAGGATCGTTTAATAGTTCGGTGATACTGCTCACTACGTCTTTACCTTCTTGCTCGCTGCGATATGCGCTTAATTCTTCCAATAGCTGTCTGGAAAGGACCGTGCCGCCTTTCATTATTTCCTCGAAGCCGAGGTCGTCTTTCATTAGTTTCTGTGCAACCACTGGCGCGAGTACTGATAGATAAGCGCTAGTGAAAGCATCTGGTAGGTAGCCGTTGAAGCTGGCGCCGCCAGAGGTAAAGCCGTTCAATAAGTAAAGCAATTCTGAATTCTGATTGACTAGCTGCTGAAGAAGCTCATTCGTCAATCCTTGCTGTACATTAATCGATGTGAGAGCGCCTAACAGGAGTTGAGTGATTTCTTCTTGACTAAGTTCCTGTTGATTCGTCGTCGAGTCCATGAATGATTTGCGATTGAGCGAAATTTCGCACCAACATCAGAGCCGCTTGTTGTGCAGGGCTGATTTCATTCCATAGTGGCGCAACATTGTCATAGCCATATGTTTGCATCAGATTGCGAACGTCATCCTTAGTGCTGGCGTTTTCCAGGGACTCTAAGACGAAGTTCTTATCAGACGAAGACAACAAGAGCTGCATGAGTAGCACCTTTACCATAGGCATATTGTGCGATGTGGCCGCGCTGAACGAGCTGGTCCAACGCTTCAGTCTCTGGTGAGCCGGGCTTTAGTTGATCTTGAGTCGCTTCGACGAGTACGTATTGCCCTCCTTGGCGAGGGGCTTTGGCGATACGGTCTTTAAGGTCAGCTTTAATCTTTAGAACTAAGGCTTTTCTTGACCTGACTATATCTTTTGGGAAATTGGGAGGTTTCTCCTGGCGAGACTTAGGGGGGTGGTTGTGGTGTGCTGAGAATTCTGGCATTTGTGTGGCTTAGGGGTTGACTGTGCTGCACAGATGGCGGTTACTAGGAATGCCCCTAGGCCGGTGTTTTTGTGGCTGGCGCTTGTTGGTTGAGAGCTCTTTAACACTAGTGCTGCGTAAGCCCCATGTTGTAGCCAACGATACAAACAAGTGGCCTTGGCTTACATGTTCAGAGATAACTGTCATAAGAGTAAATGGTTGATGGAAACATGCTTATGTGATGTCTTACATGCTTGTCACCAGCCCTCCTCTGGCATGCCGCCCT
>JACLAC010006842.1_pt1 | contig 47470 bp, 34 predicted proteins | sample 8027881 | NCBI WGS metagenome assembly JACLAC01 (sample SAMN15725517, study PRJNA655200) | protist metagenome | isolation source: fluorescence activated cell sorting (FACS) single amplified genomes of... | place: Spain: Blaines Bay Microbial Observatory, Mediterranean Sea | collected 2016-01-19 | reverse complement strand
CAGCGAATGTTGACCTCTTCCACTACATCCACATTTCCAAGACCAAAGTGAAGACGAATGTCGTTACTAACGAGGTAGCTAGATCCACTAATTACTTCACTCGTTTGAGTTAATCCATTTATATTTATTCTTATTCTTGCACCGATAGCATCTGTATTTTTACTTTTTCCAATAAGGCGAAACATAATCCAAGATTTGAGGTTGCCTAGATCGTTTCGAAGTATAACAGTCGGCCGGTTAGATTGGCAGACAATCAAGTCAAGGTCTCCATCATTGTCAATATCTCCACGAATTAGACCACGAACGACATAATTAGCTGGTAGAAGGTTTGTGCTAAATTTTCTTTCTTCAAATTTTCCACTTTTATTATCGAACATCTGAAGTGGCTGAACATAAGTCATGGTCGTATCGATTAAATGGACATTATCCCAAATATGTCCGTTTCCAACTACCAAATCCGGCCATCCATTGTGATCATAATCCATAAATAGTGTACCAAAGCCAAGTAAATGAAACGAAGGTTTTGCCAATCCTAAATCAAAAGACAAGTCTTCAAAATAGCCAGTTCCATCGTTAACCAAAAGGCAATTTGCTTCAAGAGAGAAATTTGTTACCCATAAATCAACATCTCCGTCATTGTCATAATCTCGTGCGTCAACTCCCATAGAGGCATTGATTAATCCCTCCCCATCATAGGCAACCCCCCTTAATACTCCCTCCTCAACAAAAGTACCATCTTTCTGATTGATATATATATTGTTTTTGTTCATATCATTTGCAACATATATATCAATCCAATTGTCATTATTCAAGTCTGAGCAGACTACACCCAATCCGCGAGAATCAGGTTCATAGATTCCCGCTGAGATAGTGATGTCAGAAAAAGTACCATCCCCATTATTTTGGAAGAGACGGTCACTAACACCAGAATATTCAACTGGCCCGCAGTAAATCGGAATATCCTTAAAGAAACAACGCTTCTCATTCTCTATTTCGTAGCTTACATAGTTGCAAATGTAGAGGTCAAGATCACCATCTGAGTCGATATCGGTCCAAGCCGCACTCGTACTAAAATCTGAACAGATCGCACCAGCTTGTTGGGTAACATCAGAAAAGGTTCCGTTACCATTATTTCGATACAGGATATTTGGTCCAAAGTTGGTCAGATACAGATCGCGAAAACCATCTCCATCATAGTCGCCAGCAATCACACCGAGACCATACTGACTGTCATCTAAACCAGATTTCTCAGTAACATTGATCAGTTGATCACCATCGTTGCGATAAAGTTTGTTTGTTAAGCTCTGGTCTAATTGGGTTATATAATTTCCTTGTACGAGATAGAGATCTAAATCTCCGTCATTATCAAAATCGAAGAGTGCTCCACCACTTCCAATTGTTTCCACAAAATGACGCTCATCCGAGAATCCACTGACGTGGCGAAAATCTAATCCTAATTCTTTAGTAATATCATTGAAATGTTCCGGTTTTGCTGATCCATGGTCAAGGAAATGGAAAAAGAGCAAGCCGAGAACGATCAAAACCCGTGCCAGCCTAAATATTCGAAGGTTAAATATATCTGTTATCACGGTATATTCGGTAGGTAGTGTTTACCGCTCCTAGATTCTTTCTGAAACCGTAATCAGAATCTAGAAGTCAGAGGTCTTGGGTATCTTTGAGGAAGGTCGGACCACACGAAACCCGATAGAATGGCTGGAGTCGAGTGGGAAAAATTTGAATCTCAAGGCCGAACGAAGAAAAATCCGTCCACTATCCCAAGCCCCACCGCGAATTACTCGAGGGTATAGAGTATCACGATGACGCAGGTTGATCGGATTCTGGCTGGGTCCGTTATGGTAAAAATCCGCGTCGTATTCATCCATACACCACTCCCAAACATTACCTGCCATATCTTCTAATCCTTCGGTAGTTGATCCTTTTGGGAATTGCCCAACAGGCATTGGACCATCATATCTTCTGGCAAAATTGGCATGTTGACGAGATCGAGGTGAGCCGTTTCCCCAAGGGTAGGTATTCCTACGTTTACCACGAGCAGCACGCTCCCATTGTGCTTCGGTAGGCAGGCTACCTCCGATCCACTCAGCAAATGCTTGTGCATCAAACCAAGTGACACCAACAACAGGTAATTGCGAACCAGCGAACTTTTCCTCTTGCCAAATATCCTGTCCTTGATTGCCTCGAGGTTTAGGTCGTCTATTTTCTTCCACAAATAACTTATATTGAGCATTAGTAATTTCATGCTTAGAAATATAATAGGTTGGTAGGTAAACCCGGTGTAATGGCTTTTCAGAATCAAATGTGTGTTGTAAGTCCACCATAGCTCCCCGAAAACTAGCTTCCAGATCCAGAGCAGAAACTTCTTCAGTCTCGGAGCCCATCAGGAAATTTCCGGCAGGAACCTCAATCCATTCTATTGAATTCAACACTTCGTGGATAGTTGTGTTAATCTGGGTGGAATCCGTCGCACCCAGATTAACACAAAACCAAAATGGAACTAATCCAAACAGAATCATCAAGGCATAGTTCATTTAATCTACTAATCTGATTGGAGTCGTCCTTTGATAGCTCCCCAAGAGACTGGTAATTTCTGTTTCGGCAAGACTACAAATGGTTCTAGGTTATCCCTGAAATATTCATATTGAATATCTCCTCTCCCTACTGCCTCGCAATTACCGCCGTAGATGCCAATTTCGATCGGGTCTTTCAAATCCATGGTTTTGGTTTCTTCAATCTCATTCCATTCATCACCTTCTTTTTCTTTCCACCATGTGGTAAAGGTTTTGCCTTTCCGAGCTAACCGGATATAGACATCCATCGGCTTTGTAGCTTTAGGTTTAAAACCAGGAGCTTCGTTTTGTATTCCTCCTTCTCTAATTTGGAATTGGAGGATGGCATCACCGCCGCGGCCCCAAAATTTCATAGTAACCCACTCAGGCTTTCCACCTTTACCCAGAGTCGTTTGAGATAGTGCTACGACACCAGAAACAATACTTTGGGTAGCATATTCCATATAAACGTGCGTCTCAACATCGAAATCTCCACTATGTTCCTGGTAAAGTCGATTGGTGGTATCCGCGTTCCATAGATTTCGATTCGGTGCAGCGTCTATGTGAAGCCAACCTTCTTTAGTTTTTCCAACATCCCATTTTTCAGGTTCTGTACCTTCGTCCTTATTTCTGTCTTTCCATTTCCACTCAGGATTTTGCAATTTATTCCCATCAAAAGGATCGCCTAAAGACTTGGCCATCAAGCTTGGAGCCACCAAACAAAGAAGACAAACCACAAATATCGCTGAGATTTTCATAGCGATTTTTCCAATAAACAAAATTTTACCTCCATCGTATCATCGAGTACTGATTTTCTTGTACATAACAAAAATGTGTCAAGAAACTAACAATAAGGACCGTATTCTGTCAAAATTCTATTGAATGGTCAAGTTGAAAAATGAAAAATTGAGATAATAACGGCATTCAAATTAAAGTACACAATTAACATTTACGAAAATTGCGAGATTCACGGCTAAGTGTTTAGGAAAAGAGAATGAACTCGTTTGGACTTCAGTAAAAATTTAATTCTTCAACCAAACTAAGATTTTTGGAAGATTTTTCATTCTAGTTCTAAAGAATATTAGGAACGTTTTCAGAAAGTTTCCGAGTCATTCCATATAACTCGGAAAAACAGAAGGAACTGCTCTGATGATTTTCTGAACGATTTGGAACTAGAAAATCAGCTTAAAGACTAAATTAACCATTCGATCGAACAAATCGGAGTCCAGGATCAGCACGAAAATTATACTAAGCCCCAGACCAAAAATGGTAGCCAAACACTACTGGCTTAAGAAATTCAAAAATCTGACCTAATCAAATTGAAAGACAACGACTACAAGTATAAAGAGCCAAAACGCCCTAAACCATTGAATATCTGGGTTAAATCTTTATTCGCAGCCAATTAACTTTATCATTTTTTCAAATACCGACTTACTTCAGGATTACCATTTTTCTGGTTTTAATATAATTACCCGCTTGTAACTGATAGAAGTAAATACCACTAGCCGCTACTTCGCCTTTATCTGTTTCTCCATTCCAGTAGGCCGAACGGCCTGAAGTTAAATATCTACCGGCGGTTACCATGCCTAGTTCCAGTTGTCGAATCAATTGACTCTTAACATCATAGATACGGATGATTACCTCTGTGTCTTGACCTAATTCAAAAGGTATCCACGTATCAGGGTTAAAAGGATTAGGATAATTAGCCAACAGTTGCGTTGTCGTCGGTAATCTTTCTGTCAAAACGGATTGTAACCATCTTAATACTACCTCTTCGGCAACTGAGCGTTGTGAATTGACTAACAGTTGATCCACAACTAAAGCTAGATCCCGCTTTTGTTGAGTAGTTAGCATAATCTCGGAGGCCGTCGACGGCGAAACCCATAATTGACCAAAACTACCAGCGATTATTACCAGATCAAAGATATTGACCAAATTATCTCCATTTACATCGCCAACCAAGTCAGTTCCCATTTTTCTAAATGAACCAACTGCTATCACTAAGTCAAAGATGTTGACTATACCATCTTCGTTAATATCACCGATTAACTCTCCCACCTGTTTGGTTCTAACACTTGATACTGTTCGAAATCCAGATAAGCTATATCTAACCGATGGGGCATGGTAACTACGGTGAGTTAGTCGCAGGGTCTTCTTATAATTATTCCAAGACCCACCCCGCAATACTCTTATTTTGCCGGTATTTGGTCCTGTTGGGTTACTTGCTGGAGAGAGCTTTCATAATAGTCTTTATCATACCAATCAGCACACCATTCCCATACATTTCCGACCATATCATATAAACCATACCCATTAGGTTTAAAACTACCTACTGGTGAACAAAGGTCCCACATATCTTTATCGCCAGTTCCAGAATAGTTAGCGTAATCACGTGCAGCATCCCAATTATCTCCCCATGGATACCGTTTACTGACGAGACGACCCCGGCATGCATACTCCCACTCAGCTTCGGTTGGCAAACGCTTACCCGCCCATCGAGCGTAGGCACTGGCGTCATCCCAATCCAGTCGGACCATCGGATAATCATCTGCTGGCGAATACTCCGCTACCTTACTCCAGAGATGTGCCGGATAATCATAACCGCTCTGATTGATAAATTGCCTGAACTGTCCTACGGTTACCTGATGTTTGTCCATGTAGAACGAATCTAATTCTACTCTATGTACTGGACGTTCGCTTATATCCCCGTCGTTCAAATGATCGCCCATCTCAAATGCCCCGGATGGTATCAAAACCATTTCTGCTCCATCCTTCGGCCAAGTGATTTGTTGCTGGCCTGTTACAAATAATGAGAAGGAAAATAACAAAAATAGGGACCGAAAAAATAAGATTTTCATTGCAGAGTAACTCGTTTATCAAGTCATAGAATAAGTCAGTAGATTATCTAACAGGTCAGGTAACGAAATCAATGCACATTCAGATGGTTATTTTTTTTAAACAGACAAAGGAGGTACAGATAACAAGAAAAGGACAACAAATCATTAAATAGAAAAAACAGTAAACATAACCTTCGTGCCCCTAACTTGATTGGCCCTTCGAATTTTATATCTTGTTAAGAGAAATATTATATTAAAATACGATTGATCATTTCGTATAATTTGATAAAGATCAGGTTTGGAAGGCAATGGAGTAGCTAATTTGTGGCGTTAATCCTGCCAAAGGTGAAGGGCTTGTAGTTTAACTTTTTGGTAAGTGAGGTAATGATGGGTCGAAACCTGAGAAGAGGTTTTGTTAGTCGGTAGTGGCGTTATCGGTTATTTACCTCATTATACAAATTGAAACGACCGACAGAGGCCAAGCGTAATATCGGACCTCAGTCGGTCTTTGTCGTTATCCGACTTAGTTAAGTCAAACACTTATTTTATTTTTGCCATTTTCTCGTGCGTCTTTATGGATTTGCCAAGCTTTAATTGTGGGTTAACTATATATATCAGTTCCGTTTATTGATTTTTTCATCAGACCAAAATCAAAATCTAAAAATCTACATTTTCAAAAATTAAAAACTAAATATATAACTTGATAAAAGAGGTAGGAATTTTGTCAACTATACGATGGGGCATTATAGGTTGTGGAGATGTTTGCGAGGTTAAAAGTGGTCCGGGTTTCCAAAAGGCGAGTTCTTCGGAATTAGTAATGGTAATGCGTCGAGATAGTAACAGAGCTAAAGACTTCGCTGAACGACATCAAATACCAAAATGGACTGATCAAGTCCAAGAGGTAGTCGACGATCCAGATGTAGATGCAGTCTATATTGCAACACCTCCTTCATCTCATTGTGAACTGGCACTGAAAGTTGCGGATAGCAATAAGCCATGCCTCGTAGAAAAACCAATGGCAATCAATCATAAACAATGTATTCAGATGACAAAATCGTTTCATACAAAGAATATACCACTTTTCGTTGCTTACTACCGACGAGAATTGCCACGCTTTTTGAAGGTTAAAGAACTACTACAAGCCGGAGTGATCGGCAAAATTACATCAGTCCATATTGTTCAATATGGACCTCTAGCAGTGGGAAAATCTACCCAAAATTGGCGTTACGATCCAGAAATCGCCGGAGCTGGAGTCTTCCTAGATTTGGCCTCACACGGATTGGATATTTTAGATTTTATACTAGGTCCAATTAGTAAAATACAAGGGTTCTCAGTAAATACGGGTGGAAGATATAAGGCAGAAGATGTGACCGGCGCATCAATGGAATTCGAGTCAGGATGTATTGGAACTGGAATCTGGAATTTTCATGCTGATCATTCTGGGGACCAGATTATTTTTACAGGTGCTGAAGGCGAACTAAAAACTCCAGTATTTTCGGACACCGACATTATTTTAAAAAAAAATGGGCAAGAAAAATTCATTTCAGCCCCAAACCCACTACATGTACATCAGCCCTTGATTCAGACAATTGTCGATCAACTTTTGGGAAATGGGCGCTGCACTTCAACAGGTGACAGTGGAGCTAGAACTTCATGGGCAATGGACCAGTGTTTAGTCACATACTATGGGAGTCGATGAGTATTCAAAACAAATGAACACATAGTTAACGCTCAATATACTTTAGTAAAACAATATTTGAACTAGATCGAATATACTTTGGGATCTAAATGAGAACTTTGTCTACCTGCAATACTCAAAAATCATAAGGTGTTAAATTCTAGATTTTCCAACATATTTTCGAAAGCTTCTCGACCTATATCTGCTTCCTCGCTTTTAGCTCTATAAAGAAGTCGGTAAACTCTTTTTGTATTACGACTCGAGCGAATGAAATAAGCAATGCCACCTTTGATACCGGATGCACGATGGGTATAGTAGAACTTATATCCACTATACGAATCTTTAGTCCTGACTCCCTCTTTTTCATAATATTCATTTTCTGGATAGCTTTGCATAAATCCATTACTAAAGTCTTCGGCTGATCTTTTATCAGTCTTCGTCTGAGTTTCCATACCTATTTCAAGATCGGCCAATATCCCGTTGGATTCATCAAGTCTACTTTGGTATTCTTTCTTTGGATAGCTGGCTAATAACAGCACAACAAACTGATTGGTATTCGTATCTTTAGCATAGTCTAGTGTTAATTCTGAAATAAGTGGGTGATTGTCCGCATAAATGGACCAACTGTCGACTGGCAAATTAGTGATTTTAAAAACCAGATTTTTATTGCGATATGTGTTACCAGCCAATCCATAGGGTGTATCATCCACTTCTTTGGTTTCTAGTATATCCTTGGTGACATTTTGCTGCCCACAACTAAACAAAAAAACTGATACCAACACCCAATAAATTCTTTTCATGATAAGCTCCAAGAATTTCTCATAGACAAAAATAGATTGTCAACTACCAACGATTAATATACAGAATACGAACACACCAAATTTACGAAGCTACTGGAGCTAGTTTTCAAATTCAGATTAACTCCGTTGGGGTAATCCCTTTTCTATCATACATTTTTCTTAATTGACAGATCAATCAAAAGGAATTATTTTTTACAGTACCAAGTCTAATTGAGTAACTTATTAAAGGCTAGCTCAACAAATCAGAATGGTTACCAGGCAATGGAATTACATTTTGTAATTGGTTACAGGTTTATAAGGATAAAATCATAAATGAAACAGAAGTTAAGTTTACAATCATCATTTGGGGACCGATCAAAACTGGAATTCGTGACTGATGATATTTTTGCAATTTGGTGGGAGAAAAAATTCGATCACCACTCGGATACCGAAATAATTTTCAAACATCTCAAAGCCGTACGCCAAGATTGTCTTCATAATCTTGGTATGGAGGACCCTCCGAATCCTAAAGCCGGATTTTTCTACAATGTTTATATTCACCATGGCGAAGATGATGATTTCCCTTCTGAGTGGGGAAACGGTCAAGGAACAGATAAATATAGATTACCTTTCTTAACCTTACCTGTCGGTGTACACACTTCCGAGTCAAACCTTTACCATGAAGGATTTCATATTTTCCAGTATCAAGCAAACTCGCCAGGATTCGCTTACCAAGGCGATTCGCAGTGGTATATCGAGGCTTCGGCCCAGTGGTATATGTGCCAAAATAAACCTGAGGGAATTAATACTTTTGTCGAAGCTGGTGCTATCCTCGCCAATCCACATTTATCATTATGGCACAGTTTCAGCAATCAAGCTGAAAATGATCCTACTGACTGGCTTTATCAAGTTCGACAATATGGGATGCATACCTATCTTCACTATTTAACCCAAGTAAAAAATGTTTCACCTGATTTGATCACTAAAGGTTTCTATCAGGGAATAGATATTAGCCCTCAAGAATACCACTATAGAGAGATAGGAGCAGATTATCTCCGTAAATATTTTGCCGATTGGGCAGCACAAAATACGGTTGGGCTGGATTACCTAAGTAAGGAACAAATCGACAGAGCAGAATTAGAGATCCAGAACGTTGCAGACTCTACAAATTTGCACCCATACGTATGTTCATTCGATAATCCAGATCAAATAAAAAACTGGATTTCTCCACCGGAATCTATGAAACCGAGAGGTTGGTCTTATAATGTTATTCAATTTAAAAATTGCCCTGTTGGTAACTATAAGATTGAAATAAAAGGGGATTTACTTGGGAGCGAGGGAGCTAATTCTCACTTTGAAGGAAGGATCGTTATCAATTCTAAAACTCAGAAAGAATATAAAGGTATTGAGATGATCGATTCAATATCAGGCTACACTACTGTCAGAACAATCGACCAAGACAGCGATTTGTTTTTAGTAGTAGCTTCAGTCCCAGAGCACTTTGGCGGAACACAAAGTTATGGCTATAAGGCAAAAATTGAAGTCGATTCGTGATTCAGGTAATAGAAATAATTCAATTAATTAGAATTTGGTTTTGTTCCCTTAATTTTACTAGGGAAATTAAATTATTTTGTTGTAATGAATAGAGCAATTGTGACTAAAATTTGAAAAAATCCGATTGGATTGGTACTACCTGATACTTACTGACAGGGGCCACCACTTCTATCAACCAGTATATTACTGACTTTATTTCCATCCATATCAAGGATGGGATGATAAAATTTGGCTAACCTTTCTGTCATACTATCTACATAATGTCCGATGAAAGTCCGCCGACTACGTGTCAAAGATTTATTAGGGGAAGAACCGTGGATTAACTGGCCATTAAAAAACAAGGTTTGACCCCGCTGCATATAAATCGGAACAATTTCTGATCTTTCAACCATTTCGGCGATGACGTTTGTTTCTCCTTCTCTTGGTGGGCACAAAATTTTTGTATTTTGTGAGCCTCGCACTACCTTAAGACATCCGTTCTCTTCATCAGTATCATCAATAGGTGTCCAAGCCGCAATGCATGTAGCTGGTGTTGATAACAAATAAAAATTATCTTGATGCATTCCTTGCCCAACAGACTGAGGTGGTTTATAGTAATACATCGTCTGGGCTCCAAGTGCGGGGCAACCTAGTAAATTCATTAGTATGAATCCTATTTTCGGATGCAAATACCATTTTTTCACTTTCTGGCTAAAGCGATGCGGATGCATAGCTCGCAAGAGTTCCTTTGAAGGGTCAATCTCACTAAAATTGAACGTATAATTATCTTCCCAACCTTCATCTGTACTTATAGCATTACCAAAAGCATTGTGATCACGGTTCTTAAAATCTTCAAAGAATGTCTCCATTTCATCCAACTCAGCTCCTGAGTAGACGTTATCAACAACACAATATCCTTCCTGACCATATTGTTCCTTGATTCGTTTTAAAACTGTACTATCAACATCCGCTTTCGGAAACAAGTGGCTCGTAATATTTTTACTTTCCATAATCATTGCTCGATATTCACCGATTATTCAATCTTTTTTCTAAATTTAATTGAGATTTTCCATATCCAACAAATAAATTTCTTGAAGTGATTTTTTTCATTGATTTTCAAAATAGATCAAGTTGTTAAAACTAGTCCATTTTGTTTAGATTTCGAGTAATTAACAGCCCAATATTGTCATGATCTTAATATTATTCCTACAATCTATCAAGTCAAAATTGTCGTCTTTTCTACTGAGCACGAACATGATTCTACAATATTATCTGTTCAAATTTCATTTTGGTGGTAGAAGATTTTGAAAAAACTTCAGGAGGACAAGAAAAAGAATAATCTCAAGAATGGATTTTAATTCGATTCAACTTGTATTAGCTAGTTATTTAGTGGAAACTTTTTTAATTCTGGCTCACGCCTTGAAACTAAAAATTATTATTTCCTAAACAATTGGCACAAAAAATCAGATTATAATGCAAAAAAAATGAGCGACAATAGCGATCTTTGCATCTTCTTTCTACTGAAATAGCTGAGTGTTTTTCCGCTCAGCTATTTTTTATGCCACTGAAACTAGTTTCTCCAATTCATTAGGCTTCTACTGTAATTCTTGTTGGCCGAATGTATCTCGCTTATTCAATTTACCATCTGCCGTTTATTTTTCTAATTGGACAATACACAAAGAATAAGAAATAGCAGGTATGGTTACAACGAGTAGAATGAACATCAAACGATCAAATAAACATAAGAAGTCTACATAGCCAGTCTGTACTTACTGAGCAGCTCGCAAGATATCATTTGGGGTAATAAGATTTCCCCAAATAACGTTTCAAGAGATATCAAACCAGAAGATGACAAGACTGCTATTCCATTGACACTTTCATCTACGATTTTGACAGAAAAGTCAAACTTCGAATACTCAACCAAGCTTCTCTTCGATTAGAAAGTATAACTCGAGCCCAATCGCCTCGTTCTTCTAGAACGACGACTTCGATACCTGCTGGTAGTGGTTGAGAAAAGCTTTGTGGAGAATTAATCGAATCGGAGACTCTAGCAATAGTGTCATTGACCGTAACTACGGCCTCCTTTCCATCACTAGAACTGATTTCGATGACATAAGATGTGATAAGTACTATCCAAATTAAAAGAGGTAAAAACGACAGGTTTCTGACCGCTCCTATCCGCCAATATATTGAGATAGAAAAACCAATAGATGAGACAAAAAAGAATATGGCTGCCAATCCTGTGCGCTCACTAGTTGATATTGATTTGTTCCACGTAAAGAAGCTGTCCAAGATATTTTCATCACTTGGTTTAGGTACCCAGTTGGGAAGGAGTTTTCTTGCTTGCTTCAGGTTCTTTAGGGCTTTAGGGTAGTCTGGGTCTAATAGCAATGCACGCCGGAAAGACAGGACTGCATTACCTAAATTTTCGGCCTGCAAGGCAGACGTTCCTATGTTGGTGTATAAGGTAGGAGTATTAACTCCTTTATCCGATACATAGCTGAAAAGACGTTGAGCTTGTCTGAACTTTTCCATGCGCTCTTCTCGATCGGTTGAAGATTGAGCTTCAGCATAAATTTCTATTGCCTGTTGAACTTTTTCTTGTAGTGGCTCAGCTACGATAGATGTTAAATTAACTGAGAAAAAACATAATGTAACTAACAGAAAATGTCGATTCATTCGTTTTTTGATTTGGGGAAGATTATTGGTCATAATTAAGATCTTCGTTCAGTCTGAGGAAAATGAAGATCTATTGAAAATCTAGATACTATCTTAGTTGGGACGATCAAGTATTTCGTCCACGATGGTTAGCCCACGCTTGCGAAGCTCCACATCTAATTTGTTGGCTATATTTTTTTCGCGAGCGTATTGAAGAGTGTCACAATCAGCTAATAGTGATTCGAATTCCTGTCTAGAAATGATTTCAGTAACTGAAGCAATCCTTCTTAGTGCGTTACTTAATTCTTCTACACTATTTGCCTTATTGATTACTTCGCGTTGCAATTTCAGCTCATTCAACTTAGCCGTGATCTGGGGGTCGATTTCCGACTGACGTCTCATTAAGGTAACAGCAAATACTAAAATCATTGCTAGGCCATAGCTAAATGTTTGCTGCCACCAACTGCCTAGAATACCTCTGGATGACTTCGTCAGTAATTTGAGATCTCGATTAATGGATAAATCAGCATCAATTAAAGAAAAAGTCCTATTTGTTTGAGTGGATGCCGCCGGATCTTCTTGATTTGATAGCTCTGGCGGCGTTTGAGAATCCTTACTAGAACGAACTACATCCTGGGCTGAAATCATTTGTGCACCTTTTACGGAAAGAGCAATAGGTCGAGACTGAGTTGTTTGAAAAGATTTAAGGTCTGGATCAAACCAGGAGTAGGAAATCGGTGGTATTTCACTAACCTTATCACTTAGTACTCGGATAACTATTTCAAACTGTTTTTCCCCATCGATATATTTTCCAGCAACTTTACCCGATGGTAATCGAAAGTCGGTATCCGGCAAATCACCTGTCATAACAGGAAGGGACGCGTTAGCAACCTCGGCGTCTCCTTTCAGTTTTAGAGTCAATTTAATAGGATCACCTGCCTGCACTACAGAACGATCAGCACTAACTTCGAGTACGAATCCTTTGCCCACAGCACCGGCAAAACTGGGCGGTCGATTTTGTGTAGGCAAAGAAAGAACCCTAAATTTTACTGGTTGACTGCTGGTACGTAATTTACGAGACTGTGTCACTGAACGTCTACCAAACAGGTCACTTTGCCATCGTAACCCTTCATCCACGTTTACTGTAGCTGATGGGATATCAAATGTGCCTGCCTTTAGTGGTACCATTATTCTCTCAACTTTCCATACCAGGTATGATTTTCCATCCAATTTATTGGAGCTGACAGTAGCCGGGAATTCTTTTTGACCTGATTTAAGCGTGACAGAAAATTTATTGTCGCTATCTTTCTCTTGGTCGTAAAATTGAAAATCATCTTGTTGATCGAAGAGCGGAACATTTGCTTGTTGACTTATCAGATTTTCGACTCCATCAGCTTCTACCCACCATTCTAAACGAATTGGAATGCGTTGACCTATATAAATATTGCTATCAGGAATAATTAACTTCAGCTTTTGATTAGTCGCTGCAGGAACATTTGTCACTTCTATACTAACGGCAGCAATTTTCTTCTCAGCATTACCTTGGGTCAATCGGATTGGACCTACTTGGTAACGGCCTACCTTTGAAGCTAAAAAATTTAAACGGTAGTTATAGACAACACTTCGACTTTGCGTCATGCGTCCATTAATAATCTGGATGCTAGAACTGACACTGGGGCTGACTCCTACCAGATTCAGAGAAGCACCTTCTGGCTGATTAAATTGGATTTCAGGTTGTGGGGATTCCTTAAATCCTTCAGCTATGACCTGCAACTCGAGAGGAACACCTGCGTAGTACGGTGGGCGTTGAGCCGTTTGCAATTTCGCTGACTGTGCCCAGCTAGTCGAAAGTCCATCTGCCAAGAAAAAAGTAGCCCACAGAAAAGCCAAAAAAGTTATATATTTTAATCTCAATCTAATTTTCCCTTTAATCAGGTATTTTTCACCAATCTTTCTCCACAGGCCTATATCCCGAATTCTTCCTCTGTCTCTCCTGTTGATTCTGACGACGTTGTGCCTCACGATCACGAACCCCTTGAAGCATTTGGCTCATGTCGCCTTTTGTCATTTTTTCAGATTGATCTTTCTGACCTTGTTGACCTTGCTGTTGATCTTTCTGACCTTGTTGACCTTGCTGTTGATCTTTCTGACCTTGTTGATCTTGCTGTTGGTCTTGTTGACCTTGCTGTTGATCTTGCTGTTGGTCTTGTTGTGGTGGCTGTAGTATATTCAGGGCCCGGATCAGGTCTTCTGATGCAGATTTTTGTTGAGGGCCAATTTCTTCTAGTGAAATTTTCTCGTCCGTCATCATGGATGCTGCACCATACATTTTCACAGTAGCTTCGCCTACTAGTTGTCCTGCCTGAGCATACTTCTCACTCATCTGACTAGAGGATCCATTGGTTCTACTTTGTTTCGCCTCTTGTTGTACGATTTGTTGAGATTCCTTAGATAAGGCTTCAGCAATGGTACCAGATATATTCGATAAATTTACTTGTCTAGATGACAATGGATTCATACGTGAAGCAGTTTCATCCTTAGTTTCTGTCTTAGCCAAAGCAATTGTATCCTGCGTTTCATCACCCAGTTCTACTTGTTTCTGAGCTGTTTCTCGAAGGTGCTCAACTAAAGAAAAAAACAAACGACGTAATTGTTCTACGGTTTTAACGGAATCCTTGACAGAAGACCTAAGTGGTTTGAGGATAGAATTCGAAAGATCACTTTTTCCTGATTTGGCGATGAGGCCCATTAGAATTTTTTGATTATACTCGAATTCAGTGAATGCCTTTTTCCTCAATTTTTCTGCTTCTTTTAACCGTTCTGATTGCGCAGTAAGCTTCTCTTTGAGTTGATTCTGTTGAGGTAAACTCGTTTGCGGTTGATTTGGGGTTGAAGTTTGCAAGTTTTGTTGAGTTTCTAGTTGCTGCTTGATATCCTCCTGTTCGTTTACAGCTAAGTCTATTAATTTTTTCAGACGTTTAGTTCGACCCAAATTTTTCTGCTGAAATTCTTCGATCAAGGGTAAGTATTCAGATACTACTGCTAACGACGCTTTTTCAGTCGGCAGATTATTGCTCGTATTTTTACCACCAACACCAGTTAAAGATGACGGAGCCAACATTTGACTCGAAGATGAGTCTAGATAGTGCTGAATGCGTAATTGATCCTGATAGACTACTTCAACTAGTTGACGGAGATCTAGAAAAATTTCGCGGGCAGAAACTAAGGCTTTTATTCCTTCATTTTGCAACACAAATGATTCATCGAATCGTGACTGTTCAAGTTGATTCTTAGTCTGATCGAATTTTTCACTTGATTTTTTTAGCCATGGCAGAGCTAAGCGTAAGTTTTCAATTAGCTGTTTTTGTTTAGGATCTTCCACTGCGGAGAGTTCTGAGTCACCTGAAAGACCAGCGTTTAAACCATTATGCAATTCTTGCACACGCTCACTCAAGCTTGTCTGACTTTCTACTAAGTATTCTTGTGTTAGCCATTCGGGGAATTTTTTTTCATTTTGTATGGCTAACTTACCCATTTGGTTGTCAGCTTTGGTTGCTATATGCCTAATAGATTCAGCACTGTCATTCAGCAAGGCATCAATCCGAGACACTGGGTCCAGCAATTGGTCTCGACTTCGCTTAAGCTCTGCCAAGGCGATGGCTGAACGACGATAAGCACGCTCAATTTGTGAAGTCCGTAAGCGACGCCGAGCTTGACCCATCCGTTCTTGGGATCGATGAAGGTAATGTAAAAATCCTTCTATTTGAGCAACTCTCATCTTATCTTCCGGGGTTTGTTCACTTTCCAATTTTCCTCGAAGTGTATCACCTTCACGAGCAGCTACTTCTGTCAGTTGTTGACTTTCCGATAAAATATCTAACTGCTGTACGGCTAACGATCTAAGTTGAGTTCGTAACTGTTCACTGGTGTAAGCTTCGACTTTTTCTATGTCAACTTCTTTCCTGAGAATATCCAAAAATTCTCTTTGTGTGCTGATATTTTGGTTTATTCTAGACAATAGGTCTCCAGCTGTTTTTTTTTGCAAAGAATCCGCCAGAACCATTGCTCTTTGTAACACCACTTCCAAGTTATGACGTGCATCGATATCATCTCGCAGAGCAATCGATTCCCTGAACCAATCTGCCGCCCTATATAAAGATTCAAGAGCTTTATCTGGTTCTTTTTCTAGCATTTCATCCGCAGTTTTTACATCTACCCAGCCTAGATTGTAAGTAGCGTTAAATCTGACTACGCCATCAGTTCCAGCCATCCTTCTAGCCTCTTGAAATAGTCTACTAGCTTGCTCCCACAACTTATTATTAAACTTTTCCAAAGCCTCGTTGTATAACGCCCTAGAATCTTTATCCGATTCTTCATCATCTTTATTTTTTACTGTTTCATCCTGCTCATTTTCTACCTCAAGTACTTCATCAGCTTTATCAGAAAAGATCACAACGGGTTTTTTTTCTTCTTGCTGTGCAAACGAAGAATTCGAAAAAAGAAAAGGCAAAACCGTAATTACAAAACTCGTTAAATTAACAAGAACTAGTATTTTATGAATCATTATGAATTAGAAAACACCCTAATATTAATTATTCTTAGTCATAGTAACCGTCCGACGCTGCACCGACGGATCATAACCACTACCAATCGTACTTATCACGGCTCCTAGTAAACACAATAACCCCAATAGTAGTGTGATTTGAAATGCGTCATTTCTGACGGTTCTACCACGGCCGTCCATTTTTCCTCTAGTTAAACCTGCAATATGGTTGTCAAATATAGACTTCAAATCCAGAACACCAGTACCTGCCGGTATGTAGGCACCTTCGGTCAATAGAGCAATTTCACGTAACAGCTCACCGTCTAAACGGCTCTTTACAATCTCGCCATTACTATCCCGTAATATACTACGAGCGCCAGTTTCTGGATCGCTCATCATAATCTGACTACCATTTTCATCACCGAACCCAATAGAAAGAACTCGAATACCTCGTTCCGCTGCTTCTTTGGCTGCTTCCAAGGGAAATGAATCATGGTCTTCACCGTCAGTGATTAGTAAAATGGATCTTGAAACATCAGCGGTATCTCCAAACCCATCTATCGCTTTCCGAATTGGTTCCTCTAATCGCGTACCTCCGCGTGTTACACTGTGAGGACCGGATTGGTCCAATACCAACCTCAAAAAGCCAAAATCGGGAGTTAATGGAGATACAACTGAGGCTCGGCCAGCAAAGGCAATTAAACCCACCTGATCTCCGCCCAGATAGGCTAGGAGATCAACTAATTCCGCTTTGGCACGCTCTAGTCGACTTGGTGCTACGTCTTCGGCTAGCATAGATTTCGATACATCCAAACAGACCATGATTTCTGCTCCAACTCTCGGGGTTGTAATGAATTTGACGCCCCATTGTGGTCGCATTAATGATAGAACTAGGAATATGCAACAAAGACTAAGTAAGATTATACGTATATATCTCCTATTTGGAGGAATTGATCGTACTAGCCGAGATTGTATCAATGGGTGTATAAATTGGGAGAGGTCCCCGCCTGCACGCGTCTCTAGCCAGATCATTATTCCTACAAAGGCCACGATGCCCAAGAACAGAGGGGACCATTGTGGTTCAGCAAAATAAAGATTGTTCATGGCAACCTCCGTAGCATTGTACCTCCAGCTAGTACTGATAACGAAATCAATATCAAAGCCAGTAAAACAAATGTACTAAAGTGCTCTCGATACTGCAAGTAACGAATTTCGGTTACTTCGCTGCGTTCTAGCGCATCTATCTCCTTGTAAACTCTTTTTAACCCGTCAGCATCACGTGCGTGAAAATACTTACCACCTGTTCTAATAGCAATATCTTTTAACGTATCCTCATCGATTTCCACTCGGGCACTTTTCAGGGCTACCCTACCGTCAGCTAAATTAACAGGGAACGGAGCATAACCGGTAATACCAGCTCCTATCGTATATACTTTTATGTCATTGGCGGCAGCCAAGTTGGCTGCTTGCAAGGGCTGTATTTCTCCTGCATTACTAACACCATCCGTGAGTAATATCACCACTTTAGATTTAGCTTGATGCTGTCGTAACCGCTCCACAGCCAAAGCTAAACCTTCTCCCACGGCAGTGGCTGCTTCTGATTGTTGCCGGGCAACTTCTATATCATCCATAATGGATATCAAATTCCCATGATCTAGTGTCAACGGACACACCCCATCAGCGTAAGTACCGAAAGTGATTATGCCAACTAAATCGTTGGGGCGACCTTCTCCAGATTGTCCACCTAATACAAATTCTCTCAGTACATTCTTGAGGGCTGATAATCTACTAACACTGTCATCACCCTCAACGAAATCACGTGCGTTCATAGAACCTGAACGATCGATTGCCATAATCAAGGCGATACCTTCTCTTTTAATTTTGCTGGTTGCATCTCCCGTTCTAGGACCAGCTAAGGCTAATGCGATACACAGTTGAGCTAGCGCCAGTAGTATAGCCGGCAAATGAGATAGATAAACTCGAATAGTACGTGGAGCTTGATTAGGCAAATCAAGGCTAGAATATGTAACCGAAGACGGTATACGGACAGAAAGCCAATAAACTAAGGGGGCAAGCAAACCTACTAGCAGAAAAAGTGGATCACGAAATTCCCATCCTATTGAACTAACCATTATTTTGCCTTTTCTGTTCTGATACTGTACTCGTCGATTCGTCTGTAGCGACAACAGAGTAATCATTTTGCAATGATCTGTCTCCATTTCCTTTTTTTTGTGATTCAACCAGATCCTCTAATAGAGGAGCATCTTGCTTTGTTTGCTCAAGAAAATTGGTAGCTGAACTTAGTGCATTATCAATCGAATGAGCATCTGGGATGTGTTGGGCGAACTTGACTTGATCAGCTTGGCGCAAGAATTCTTGCAGGAAGCTTTTATGTTCTGATGTTAAGTCGGGCGAGGTAGCAGCCACTTCTAAAAACTCTTCTGTTGTTAACTCAGGTGCATGTAAGTTAAACCGATCTTCTAAATAGCGACGAACAATATCTGAGAGTTCAACAAAAAAGATGCCAATTTCTTCTTCTCTAGGTTTGGGTCGAGATCTCAGTCTACTTAATCGACTATTAGCGATATCATAAGCACTTCTTCGACGTTTACCAATTCGGTGCTGTTGCCATAAACGCAATAAAAAGGGTAGCCCTATTAGCAAAATCCCTAACCCAACAATAGCAACCCAAATTGGAGTTCGAATTGATCCCAGTGGCTTTAGCTTTCCAAGTGGAGCTTTTAACTCTTTCGAGGCTCCACTTGGAACGACTGACTTAACATTAAATTCAATTCGCTCCGTCAATATTTCATAAGCATCTTCACCTTCGGGTGCTAATCTATTCCCTGGTCGTCGATCAACGAATTCAATCATCAGAGGAGGAATAGATTGCGGTCCAGACCCTGATGTTTGTAGTCTGTATCGATATGTGACTATCGTTTTACCTTGATCATCAATTACCTCTCTAGGAACGAAGTCTAGAATAGTGAATCTTTCTAGGGATTGACCGAATTCTGGCATGAGCAGTTCCACCTCAGCCTCGGCACTGACCTGAAGCGTTAAGGTTAAAACATCCCCTATAGTTGGTTCTGACGGCTCTAACTTCACTTCAGTCTTTACTGGGCCACGCTGGGTAATTTTCTCAATTTTTTTATTAGAACTCGATTTGATCAGATTTTGTTGATCTTTTTTTGAGATCTTTTCTTCCACTGAGGTCAAATTTTGGGCAAATGTATGTACAGTGAAAAGAAAGGCTAAGGATATATAACAAGCGGCTAAGTAACCGTACGCCGTTATATTATCAGTAAAATTTGAAAAATTAGTAATCATCGACGGGACCGTTTTTCTCGCATTCTGAAGAATTTGACCAGAGGGTCGACTACTGATCCTGAGGCATCAATGTGGATGAAATCAATTCCTCTTTTTCTCAAATTTTGTTCTAGTTCTGAAATTCGCTGTTTTCCAGCAAGGGTCATTGAGGTTTTAAAAGAACTTGAACTTGTGTCATACAAACGGGTGCTCCCATTTTCAGAATCCTTTAGTGCTATTAAACCGACAGAAGGCATTTCCAATTCTCTAGGGTCGCTTATCAATACCGAAACAACATCATGTTTTCGGTTAGCCGTCATTAACGACTGTTGATAATTTTCATCCATGAAATCACTTACTAAGAAACAGACGGATTTTCTCTTGGATACAGACAATAAAAACTCCATTGCTTGGCTAATATCAGTACCGCGATCAGCAGACCTCAGGCGACCTGTATATGAAGACTTCTTATCCTGTGTACTTTTTTTCCAGTTATTAAAAAGCCGTTGCCACAATTTTAATTTTGCATCTTGGTTTTGTTTCTTATTGTCTGATAGGTTTTGACCGTGAGCTAAAACCTCACGAACGACGCGTAGAGCGTGTTTTTGACCTTTTCTTGGTGGTATAAATTGTTCAATCCCTCCGTGAAACAGGCACAAACCTACTTTGTCATCATTTTGAATAGCCGAAAACGCCAGCAAAGCGCAGAGCTCAGCTGCAGCATCCCGCTTACTTCGTTGGCTAGATCCAAATTCTTGGGATGGAGAAATATCGGCAATTAACATTAATGTCAGTTGCCTTTCCTCGACATATCGTTTCACGAAAGGTTCACCTACACGTGCCGTCACATTCCAATCGATTGAGCGAATATCGTCACCAGGTGTATAAGGTCTTACCTCATCAAACTCAATTCCTCCACCTTTAAAAACAGATACGTATTCTCCTGCTAATACGTCGGCCACATGCCTACCAGTACGTACCTGAATTTCCTTAACTCGGCGGATAATCTCACTTGCTAACATTATTTACAACCAACATTATGGAACTAAAACCGAGTCTAAAATTACCTGAATAATATCTTCTGCAGACTTTCCTTCAGCCTCGGCTTCATAACTGAGCATTATACGATGCCGGAGCACATCGGGTGCAATAGTTTTAACATCATGTGGAGTAATGTAATTTCTTCCCTGTAAAAATGCATGCCCTTTAGCTCCCTGCATTAGAAAAATCGATGCCCGAGGGCTAGCACCATATTCAATCATACCTTCGACTTCTGCTGGATTCTGACCTGATTCTACTCGGGTAGCTTGGACCACATCTACAATATAATTTCTGACCTTTTCATCAACGAAGACTTGATCGACCATTTGCCTGGCGGCAAAGATTTCTTCAGGGTTAGTTACTTTATCCACTTTGGGTTGAGACTGACTGATAGTCATACGATCCAATATTTTCCTTTCTTCGTCTTTATTAGGATAGCCAACTTTAATCTTAAGCATAAAGCGGTCTACTTGGGCTTCAGGTAAAGGGTAAGTCCCTTCTTGGTCAATTGGATTTTGAGTCGCTAGTACCATAAAGGGTTGATCCATTTTATATGTTTTCCCACCGATTGTTGCTTGCTGTTCCTGCATCGTTTCTAATAGTGCTGCTTGTACTTTTGCTGGAGCTCGATTAATCTCATCTGCTAAGACAAAGTTAGAAAATATCGGACCTTTCTTAATACTATAAGTAGCTTCTTTAGGATTGAATATTTCAGTTCCAACGACATCTGCAGGTAACATGTCCGGAGTAAATTGGATACGAGAAAAACCTGTATCTACGGCTTCTGCTAAGACTTTGACTGCTGTTGTTTTGGCTAAACCTGGCATTCCTTCTATTAGGACATGGCCACCAGCTAATATTCCTGTTAACAAACGGCTAACCATGGTTTCTTGACCGACCAAAACCTTGTTAATCTCGTTGATAAGTTTAGTTCCAAAGTCCTTTAGATGATCGGGGTTTTGTTTTTCAGTTTCAGTACTCATTATGTGAACCTCACAAATTAGTAATTATGTTTCTTTTAGCAGTCTATAACAACTTAGTTTTCTCTAATACTGGTGCTAAAACCTGTACTTGAACACTAGATTATCATTGTTATTGTTAAGTCTAAGAACTTAATCGCAATTCATATTTCTTTACAGGATAAAGTCCAAAGATTGATGTGCCAATTTCACTTTAGTTTTTTGATTCCAAATTTGACCAATTTTTAAAATAAATGATCGAGTTTACCCGAATACAGTTTCTTAATAAGCAAGTAGTAAATACGATAATTAATGTTCAACGTGATTTGAAGATTTCTGATATTTTTTGACTGCTAGTAAATTCTTTTTTCTTCTTTTTATTTTTTTATCTTCACTGGACATGATTTGGGTGTAGTATTTCTTGTTACTGATTACTCTTCCACACTTCAAGCTACAAGAGTTTTGTCTAGAATTAGTGGGAAAGAATGTTGCCTGGCACTCAGGACAAATTTTTAATTTGCACTTTTCCGACATTAATATTTTTTCATGCAATTGCTTATATGCTAAGGCAACTAAATCTCTGTGATTGCTAACTTGGCGAATGGACTTGTAGTCCCCAAATGAGTTTTCAAATTCGATTTTATTGTCAATCCTTTGTAAATGACTATTGATTTCATTTAATCGTGAACGCTCATTGTTTACTGAATTATCAGGTTGAAACTTTCTTTTTAAGTTTGACTCCAGTATTTTGTATAATTCTGAATCCGGCAAAACATCTTTTTTTAAATTGAAATAAGAATACTGATCAGCAAAATCAATCTGGTAATTCCACATCTGATTGACAGAAAAAATTATCGTCGGATGATGAGTATCCATCCAAGTATAATCAACATGATCGAATCCCCACCTAGTCATAAAATCTACTGCCTTTCTTTTTTCAATTTCAATCGTAGTAGATCTTTTAATGTAATTTGGCTTTCTTAGATTAAAAAACTCCTCGTAAAAATTATTCAAATTAGGTTTGTCTGTTCTTTTTTCTTCAGACTCTCTATCATATTTTATTAATTCAACGTACGCATCATGTTGAATTTGCTTAGCTCTGCAGAATTTATGACTAGATCGAGGTTTAACGAAACCGGGAACGATGGAATCATATCCTATATCATGTTCCTCCCATTCCAATCCATCCCAGTCGATGATCCAACTGAATTCTCCGGGACCTTTTTGCACGTAATCATCCCATTTCATAATTTTAATAGTCATACAAATTATTCATCAGAATCTTATTGGGAAGTATTATATCTTATGAATTAGTGAAATCAAGAAACTGTGAAATGAGATTGTCCATCCATCTAAAAAACAGTTCAAGCTACTCTAACTCATACCCAAATAGAGCGTAATTTTACCCACTTCACTTTGTAACGAACAGTTTTTCTATTGGTTTGCATGCAATAAGCAGTCGAGATAACTATGAACTTAGAAAAGTCAGATAAAATATCATTAATCAAGAAATCTATCGCCAAAAAAATATTAAAGTAAAGATCTGAATTATAAATTGTGAAATGGTTATGCTAGTATAATCACAGAGGGATCATTGGCTTAATCAAAGAACAGGTACTAATCTTTACACCCACATCTATTTTGATTGGCGGTGATTAGTAAATTGATTGAATCAATTAGCTTGAGCCTAACAAGGAAAGTGGAATGATATTTTTGTTTTGTTATTAGAAAAACCCTTGATTAAATATTCAAGTAATTACGCTTACTCTCACTATTATCATCAAAATACAACATGATCAAAAACTGATCGGAGATAGAATTGTGCTCAATAAACACCTATTGGATCCTTTGTTGGAAGATAGTTTAATATCTCAAGGTACTGAGAAATCTAATTTACTCGAATCATCAAAAAATAGTGTTAGTTTCAAGGAGAAGCCAATTCGATTCGGGGTTATTGCAGACTTACACCATGACTTGATGTACGACGGTATTGATCGTATGAAATCATTTCTGAATAGAATTTCAATGAATCCAGTGGATGCAATCATACAACTCGGAGATTTTGCTTATCCCAACGCAAAAAACGCGGATATCATTAATCTATTCAACCAAGCACATGAACACTCCCTACATGTAATTGGAAACCATGATACCGATTCCGCACATACTAAACAAATGTGCCTAAACTTTTGGGGGATGCCTTCCCCTTATTACGTACAACAAATTGGCGAATTCACATTTCTAGTCCTTGATGGGAATGAGTTGGGTTCACCAACATACCAAGGAGGTTACCCGTCTTATATTTCTAGCGAGCAAATGGACTGGTTAAACGAACAATTAGAAATCATAGAGGAACCAATAATTATTATTTCGCATCAGCCGCTTGCAGGTAATTTCGCTATTGATAATGCTGCGGAAGTGCAATCAGCTTTAGAGCGGTCGTCAGACAAAATTATCCTCGCTATCAATGGGCATTCCCACATAGACGAAGTGCTAAACATCAACGGAATTTCATACATTCATGTCAATTCGGCTTCGTATTACTGGGTTGGTGATCCTTATAAACACGATTCATATTCACAAAAAATACACCGAAACTTCCCTTGGATTTCTTATACTTGTCCTTACAGAGATTCTCTTTTTGCGATTTTTACGATTGATCTAAATAGCCGCTCAGTTGAGATTGAAGGACGACATAGCCAGTGGGTTGGAAAGTCCCCTTTAGACCTTAATTACGACACGCCTCCTGATTTGAAACATAATCATCAGATTACACCAATGATTAGAAATCGTTTTCTATAATATAAACCACAACGTGAGTCGATCGGTCGTCTACAAACAAAATTTTTTTGAAGTGTGGTCAGGATCACTGTCTTAACCAGATTTTATTTTTTCAGGAAATTATGCCTTCAGTTGATTATAGAACTGGTGATAGCTGAAATGAATTTTTCATGATTATTCTCAAAATTTTCTCCTGCCCTTGCACGCGTCATAGAAATTACAAGTTCGTTTTTCAAATCAACTCGCAAAGTACAAGATGATGCTGAACCATGTCCAATAGTTTTTTTGTCAAGACCTCCTTCCTTAAATTCGGTCAATCCGATTCCCCAAGTAATGTCAGTATTTGGACCCAAAATCGAATTTAATTTCTGTGGCAACATTTGCCCGAATTTTTCCTCACTGAAAAATAAATATTTGTTATAAGTTCCTCGATTACAAAGCATTTGTCCTATGATGGCCAAATCATAGGCATTTGACCAAGTCAACGCTGAACCATCAATTGATTCAATAGATTGACAGCCCAAGGGCCCAAACAAGTATTTTTGATAGAGGTCTGGTAAAGTCATTCCAGTGATATACTCAAGGGCTTTGAGCGCAATCCCAATACTCGTCCCATTGTACCGATGTTCTCGGCCGATATTTAGATATGGGTATGCTTCACCGTAGATCTGTTCTAAATCATTCCAAGTGTCTGTGAAGTGTTCATCCATATCAGCTGTATGAGTAAACAAATGACGAAAGGTCACAGGAGTTTCGATCTTTTTATCGGAAAATTGTGGCAAAATATTACTGACGGGATCGTCCAATTTAACTAACCCTTTTTCCACAAAAATCATAAACAATGTACCCGATATCGCTTTAGTTATGGAATAAACCAAATGCTTGGTATCCGGAGTTACAGGTTCTCCATTTCTTTTACCATAACCTTGGTTGAAAAATAATATTCCTTTTCTGGCGACACAAACGTTAAATTGCTCTGATGATTCTTCTAACCAAGTATTCAGGATTTTGTCTAGTTTTTGAATGACTCCTGATTCCATTCCTGCTGTATTTTCTGTTCCTTCGATTAAAAGTGGAAATGATAGGCTGTTTTCTGTTCTAGTACTAACTGGGATCTCAGAGACTCGACTTTCACTACCGTTGATTTTTTGTTTTAGTTTCAACCACCACCTTCTGTCTCTAGTTATGGCGCTATCTAACTGAGAAAGTGAGTGGCAATCAGAATCTATTTCACTCAGCCCAGAAAGTAAAATTGCAAACTCATGAGATCGGTTCTTATCTCGTTCAATAGCTGCAGTAATGAATGTATTTATGGTCTGACTCTGATTTTTCCAAATCGAATAATCTAATCCTAAATATTTCGGGAAAAGGATTGTTCCTTCTAGCGGATCATCTACCAAAATCGGTTTAGTTTCTTCACATCTAAATAGAGTTCTATATCGAATGTATTCTATCCCGTCTTGAGCCGTAATTTTCACAACAGCCCCATATCTACCTAGATCCTTAGCTGTGTCTACTATTTTAAAGTCCTTTGAGTAGAAAACGACGTCAATCTTGTAGTTTCCTAGCAGCGCCTTGGCCTTTTCAGGATTTATAAATTCTCCCTTGGGGAACTCATTGTCTTCACTAGGTAAGAAAACACAGGGTTGAAAGACAAAATCTAGGTTGATCATTTCTCTGAATCTGTTTTCAGGTTTCATAAAAGTAGGTTCAATATTCATTTAGGTCTCTCTTCTGTATCGGTAATCGGTAATAATGAGATTTTAAATTTGGGAAAATACGATATAACTGGTGTTCCGTGGTAACATATCACAAGCAAGTAAGAAACTCTACGTAGATTGGCAGGCAATTACAGCCAATAATCTTGGTTGACACATGGAGAGAAAAACAGTTCGAGTATTAGTCGTTTCTTAAAGGTCCCAAGTAGGAAAAATCGTTCTCGATTTGTGCTGATCATCAACAAATAACTAATCTAGCCTATCGATTCAAAGTTTGATTGATAGTCTGTAGTAGAGAAGTTTGATCTGTGGTATCCTGGCCTATCTCCCAAATCATTACTCCTGCTAATTTTTTCTCTAGTGAATATTGAACTTTCTTACGAACAAGTTGTGGCCCGTTGAAGTATATTCCTTCCACCAAATCAACTCCTTCTGATAGATCGAACTGTCTGGCCAAATCTGAGTAGGCCATCGCTTGGTTCCAATTTTGGATAGATCTACCATAGAAAGGAATACCTAGACACAGTTTTCCAGGCTGAATACCAAATCTTAGTTGTTGTGAAACATCGGATAAACTCTGTTGATAAGTTGAGTGTTGGTCGGGATGATCATAGGACATGAGGTGAATATAATCAATGATTTGATATACAGATTCGCCTAACTTTGTATGTGGATTAACCGCAACAGTAACCAATAGTCGAAATTTAGAGAAAACAGATTTGGTCTCAATTAATAATTTTTCGTACGCACTAGTCTCTTCTGGGTTTTTGGGGAATTCCCAATCAAAATCAACGCCATCGATCTTCTGAAGTAGACAGAAATTTTTCAACTGATGAATGAAATTATGACGTAAATCTTTATTGAGTGCCATACTGGGAAAACCTTGACTTCGTTCCCATCCTCCGATACTTATCAAAAATCGAACATTATGTTTTCGTGTGGCCTCTCTCAAAGTCCCGAAAGATGATTCATTAATACGACTTAGGTCTAACCCACCTGACCCATCTGGCTCAATCGAAAAGTAAATCAGGTCCGTTAGTAGTTTAATATAAGATAAATTTAACTGATCGACTCGATAGTCAGGTAAATATCCAACCACACGAAATTGATGATTGTATTCCGATTGACTATCTAAAATTTTGAAATCAGAAGTCATCAATAAAAACAGTAAAATTGCAGTCAATGGTCGTACGTATAACATTTTTATTTGATCTATTTATAACTTACATTTACTTCCGATAATATTTTTGACATCTAGTACAGCTTGGGTTTAAAACGGTTGTTGTTAATCAGATCTGGTCATGGATTGCATTTTGACATCCGATTTTTATATGCAGCAAATTTACCTCTCTTATTTCTCAAAACGTCGGGGCACGGATTTTTTCTCTTTTTGAGATACTTAATTAGGTTAACTTCAAATATGACTGAGTGAAATGATCTATTTCGCTCATAGTATCTTAGTACGAACCTTCCGTGCATTGTGTAAACTAGAATGTGTTTTATGTCGTGGCTTTTTATCGTCGATTTTTTAGTGGGTAACATTTCTGTTTGTTATTTATTCGGTCTTCGGATGTTGAGTAATAATTATCGAATTATCATAGAATTCACCGACCGAAAACAGGAGGTGCTATATTAGAAAGTCAATGTTTCTAAAAATACTTGACTCGACTATCAATCTTATTGACATAGATGTGAGTATGTTTCAAGATCAGCGCTTCGCCGAAAATAGTAATTAGTATACTACTACCGAGACTATTAACTAGTTGTAAGGATTGTATCTAGATCAGGATAAAGATTTCGCTGAAAATCACGATTGTTTTTTTTATGGCGAAAATGAAAATCCATAAAATCTAATAAGGCAGTGTAGTCTTCTAATAAGTGAGCATGTCCACTTTCTCGATAAGACCAGCCAATAGATTTTTTTTGCTTCAACATCTGATAAACTTGCTGTGCAGAAATCGCTGCAGCATAGGTACCGGCTGGATTAGCAGCATGGTCTTCATACGCTTCAGTAAGCAAAAGCTTTCTTGGTGCAACCAAAGCATGCAAGTAGTGATTATCATACGGTAACTGATCGTCCCGGTCTCGATAGGATGCAAATTTTTCACCGAACCAAAATATATTACCCGAATCAAAGAAACTATCGATGACTTCACTACCCTTCATTTTCAAACGGTTTGGCGCAGCACCTCCCACGCCAGAGTTATTCGGATTAGTAATGGCCACGCGTTCATCTGTCGCACCTGCTAGAAGAGCAGTTTTCCCACCTCTAGAATGACCTGTAATGGCAATAGCCTCACTATTCACTCTTTCAATTGTTATCAAAGCATCAACAGATCGATGAACAGCCCAAGCCCAGGCAGCACACACGCCAAATTTTGCACTGGGAAATAATCGGTACAAGCCAGTATTCCGGTAAGAATCCTTATTGTCTGCTGCAACTTGTGTACGATCAATACTTGCGGCGATATAACCACGTTTCAAGATACTATGGATGACTTGATCATTAAAATAACGCCAGCAACCATCAATATCTAGCACTGTACAAAAAGGGCCATCACCAGATGGTATCCAAAGTGATATTGTTAGAGAAATGGGAGGTATATCATGAAACCAAACATCGATTTGGTAAGTAGCATACTCAGCACCATCCCAATCGTGAATTCTGTTGTTGGCACGACGGATTATATCGATGTTTGTAGGCTTTGGTGGCATGTCGCCAAATTGGTGCGATATGATAGCTGCAGCCAATTCTTGTCGTCGAAGAAACCAAGAATTTTTCTCAACTGGTGAACCATCACTATGAACAAGAAGATTGGGCGTTAATAACAAGGCTTTAACTTTCCTTTTTAATTATAAACTTACTGAAACCGTTGTACTTTCTTAGTAAATCTGCAAACATTCTGAAGTATTAGATCCTAAAACATCCTCTGAGTAACTATACCTAGATCTTATTTACTTTTATTACCAAAAGAGTAGCAGTTGTAATAACGACTAGCTTAATCACCACTACTATTATGAAGTTATAAACTATTCTCAGCTTATATTGACAGTCTAAGTATATTTCAATTTTGTAGTACTGAATATGCAATTTTCTCAACTCTTACAAGTACTCTTGAAAACAGATTAAATCTCTTCAGGGGTGATAATAAACAAAATAGCGAAAGTAAATGACTACTCAATAATTCAACATTTGGTTTAGAGGTTTTACCTATGAAATCAAAAGAGTAAGTAGAGATGTTTGCTACAAGCACGAGAATTAGAGAGAAATATTTTATTTTTCATTTGTGGACTTGGTATATTTCCATGCTCTTAATTGGTTCTTCTTAGAATGCATGCCCATTAAACATATAATCAGATCATTTTAAAATAGCTATATTTTCTTGGGTGATAAGGTGATTATAATGAGTTTCAATACCTTTTACTACAGAAAATCTAGTTGAAATTTTAAGCGATTTCTATAAGAATGGGGAGAAATATATGCAAGATATGCCAACGAAATCTAATCAGATAATATCGTTCATTATTTCTTCACTCCGTGAATAAGAACGGATGTTTTGTAATTTGCCAACTCATGATCTTAATTATATTCATAGATTAATGGAATTAGAATGTCAGTAAATGAAGCGTACGGTTCAAAAAAAGCTGTTATCAATATACTCAATTCAATGGCGGGTTCATCATTTGAAATTGCCTTGGACCAACATGTCTTGTGGGGAATTAATTACTTAGATTTAAAAGATTGTATCTGGGGAAAAAGTATTGTTGAGTTAACCGTTGACGAAGCCAGAAAAGCTGCTCAAATCATTAAAAGAAGAAGTTTATCGGTCTATTGTTTATCAACAGTCTTATTCGATGGAGACGTCGAGTTAGGACAATCATACTTTCAGTCAAATTATTTTGATAGACTCAATCATCTAATCGAAATTGCTAAAATATTTCAGCCTCGGTTCATACGTTTACTGGCAGCTAAAACAGCCCACAGAAGTATGATCAGTCACAGTGTAGATTACCTTCAACAAAAACATAAATGGCTAATCCCATTATACATTGCCGCTATTGACCGGATTCAAGAAGGATATTTTTCTTCTCTAGCATCTCAGTTTCACCACGGTATAACTATCGAAAATGAAGCCCACAATTGTATCTTCTCAAATCCAAAGGAGATTGTCGATTTTTTTAAACTACTTGATAGGCCCCAATCGGTTGCATTAACTTGGGATGTACAAAATCTGTGGCAGATGGGAACATTTCCAACAATTGATGTTTATTATCAGCTTAAGGATCTAATCCATTATTATCATTTGAAAGGTGGACAATTCCGAGGAGACAGTCTAAGTTTGTATTGGAAATCAAATTTATCAGATGCATCTTGGCCCGTGGTTGAAATCACGCGGCAAGTTGTTATCGATGGTGTCAGTCCCGTAATTTGCTTGAATCCTTCCCATGGTCAAGCCAAAAGTGGATACGACTATCACAATTCTAGCATCAGAGATATCCAGTTTACTCGTCGACTAATTAGGGAAATATAATTGTAGAGTGATTTCCCTTCGATCTAAAACTTTCATTATTCTTCTAGCAAGATCGAACTATGCCAAACTAACTCCCCGTAACTGATTTTCAAGCGTACACACCAAAAAACTGGTAGAGAATATCGTGCGAAGAAATGGTCTGCCACGACAAGCCAACGATGGGCTATACCCACAAGTGATTAGGATAGAACTGTTGATACGGATGGAAATTATTTTTCGCAGAGATTATCGAATTACCAATTGGTTGGTCCGCATAGAAAGTCAAAATGAGTCTCAACCACCGCTAGGTAAGGATTCTATTCTACACTACATTTTCTAATCTGAAGGTGGAGGTCTGGTATGTACAACGGTTTACCAGCTTGAACAAGTTGAATTCAAGTTAGGATGGCTATTGACCGATAGCGAATAATTCCCCTTTTGACAATAAAGCAGATTCGTAAACTTCCATCAGGTGAAAAGCGAACTTCAATGAACCGATTTGAGCAGGTGTCTGACTCAAAATGCATTGGCAAAAATAGTTCATTTCGTGATAGAACCCCTGAGTGAATAAGGCTTTATTCTCCAAAGTGGCTAATCCATTCTGAGGCTCCCAAATAATGGCACCGCTATCGAATCCTTTAGGAACATAGTCAGTTGTACTCGTATACTGAAAAGGGATGCCACGTTGCCAAGTAATTCGCAAATTATTGTCAATAGTAGCTTGACTACTATCACCAAAAAAACTATATTGCTCAATTGGTTGCCCACTTCCACCACCGGCTGCCAAATGGAGATTACCGACTGCTCCTGAATCAAAGGACAAAATACACACACCACCTCCATTTTTACCCCGATGTGTTGACACCGAATCGACGGTACCACCAACTGCTAACATTAGAGAAAGAGGATGACAACCGTTTTGCAACCAGTTTGTGTGGATGTGTTCAGCTAAAATTTTTTCTCCGTCTGGTGGAATCGTCATCGGATAAACAGCCAACATGGATTTCAATTGACCGAATTCTGATTGGTTCAGGATTTCAATTACTTTTCTGGTGCTCGGCATAAAGACTTTTTTGAACCCGACGACTACCACTTTTCCGTTCTGTCTTTCAATTATCTGTTGAACTTGTTCCGCTCTCATCGCAGGTGGTTTTTCCAACCAAACGTGCAGACCTGCATCCAAAGCCTGAATCGTCAGTTGCGGGTGTTGTCGAGGTGGTGCAGCGATGAAGACTGCGTCCAAGCTTTCTTTTGTTAGCATCTCCTCGATTCGTTGATAACAATTGGAAACACCATATTGGTGAGCCGTAATTCTAGCGAGATCTAAATCCACGTCACAAAATGCTTTCAGTTCGACTGGCAGAAAAGTCATCGCTGGGAGAATATTTCGGTAGGCATGACTTCCAACACCAACGAGACCAACACTTAACTTATTTGAAAAATCTCTTTGATAGCTCATTATAAATTCAATTAAATATAGTCAAAATCCAATAAAATGATGAAGAGTAAAAACTCTTCCACGTATTACAAAAATCACCAACGACTACAAGTTTTTTTAATCAAAGTAGAACAAAATTAGATTCCGTCTTCACAGAGCAGATTGATTATGATCTGATGCTCAATGACCTTTGTAAAAATAAGGCAATCGTAAATGAAGTTTCTTTTCTATTTTTTAATCCTTTTTGGTAACTATAGAAACGCTACCAATTTTTCACTTAAAAGGTCTTTAGTATTAACAGGCCTATTCTGGTAAAAACTTGCACCGTTACTTATCTAGAACAAGACGATTTAACCGTGAGTGGTAAGGTGGTTCCATCACACTTCTCTGGCGGTTGTCAGCCCATTCTGGTACTGGATAAGCCGGTACATATGCCAGATTTCCCGCCGTATATCGCGTTAAAACTGACCTTCTATCTTGGTCAGATTTCCAAGGAATAGCACCATGCGTAACTGCCTCAGTAAAAACCACCACACTACCAGCTTTGCAGGCTACTTGTCGTACTTGTTGCTGATGCTTTTGATAGTGTCGAATAGAATCAGGACAAGCTATATTGCTTTTGTGACTACCTGGAATCAAGACCAATCCACCATCACCCTCATTGACATCGGTTAATTGGAAAGCAACCACCGTCAGACCATTGTGCATTTGACCATTACGGAAGATATAGTATTGATTGGGATCAAAACCTGGGCCAGAAGAACCGTGAAAAAGATGCCCCTCGGTTCCCTTGTCCATTGACAATAGGAAGGGGTGATGATCCATGCGAAAACCCTGGCCCAGAATTTCATTTAGATAAGGAACAATTTTGGCATGGGCTAACATAAGGCGAAACGGGTCGCACCAGGGGGGATCCAAATCCAGTAATCCTCCCATTTCACCTCGGCCGTGCTCCCCGCTCAATTCTACTGAATTGCCATCCAATCGTTGATCCCGAGATCGAATATGCATCTTATCCAAATTCTGGTCGATAGATTGATTGGCAGCGGTAATTTCTTCTTGAGTCAAAACATCTTCAATAACCAAATATCCATTCAAATCAAAGAGATAAAGTTCTTCCTGATTCATATAAAATCCCTCTTTCAGATAATTAATTACTTCTGAAAACCTCCCCTTTAAGAGAACGAAAAGGTCTTCAGAAGTTTAGACAAAAATCGACCTGTTGAACGACTAACTTGAATTCGTTATAGAAATGGAGACAGCAGGAGCTACGAACCCATAGAAATTATAAATTTCGCTTGTTGGTTTTCTCCTTCAAACCAAGTTGGTAGGCTAATGGTAGAAAACTCTCAATATTTCTGTCAGATACTTACAGTTACTCCGAATTGCATATAGTCTTTAATCCAAAACTCTTTCGTTGTTGATGATTTTAGGATTAAGATTAGCGTAACAGATCAAGTATTTCTGGAAGACCTTTCTTTCTTGGGCAATCTCATTGTAAGTTAGCATATTATAGAACTAAGCAGAAATCAACATTCAACCGGAAGCGACCGATAAACTAAGTATTGAGCTGACGAATTCTAAGATCACACAATTACTGATAAATGTTTTTTTCCCTCAATCGAGGGGAAAAATGAGGTGGTGTAGAACTGGGCATAAGTAACATATTTGACTTTTTGCTCTAAGACTGGCAGAATCGAAGACGATCTACTAGCCGAGATCTTTTAAATTTTGACAGTCTACGTACTAGCCGTTTCGGTTCTGAAGTAAGGATTGTGATGCGTGTCAATCTACATCACGAAATGGTCTCGGAGTACTATTCAGTATGTACTATCTGAAATGGTGGTACATGCGTCAATGAATACCATCAGTAATAATTTGTCAATAATTGGTGGTTGACAAATTATGAGAAAACACCCAATTTAGGTAGAAGGGAAAGTTTTCGTTCTGGCACAATACTGGTTCAACCGCCAAAAAACATAGAAATATCTGATGAAGAATAACGAAAAGCCCAATGTGGTTTACATTTTAACAGATCAATGGCGTGCCAAAGCGACGGGTTATAATGGGGATCCGAATGCAATCACACCAAATATAGATCAGCTGGCTACTGAATCAATAAATTTTACCAATTCCATTAGTACTTCTCCCGTTTGTACACCAGCACGAGCTGCATTGTTAACTGGTCGTTTTCCTACAACCACGGGCATGTTTATGAATGATGTACCACTGTCGCCTGAGGAGAGGAGTCTTGCCAAAGCTTTCAAAACAGGCGGTTATGATACGGCCTATATAGGTAAGTGGCATGTGGACGGACATGGTCGTGCCAGTTACATACCACCCGAACGGCGGCAAGGTTTTGATTATTGGAAAGTTTTAGAGTGTACGCATGACTATCAAAAATCTGAGTATTATGATAACGATGACCAAGACATTAAAATATGGCCTGGATATGATGCTTTTGCACAGACGGATGATGCTTGTGCCTATATAAACCAACACTCCGAAAACCCATTTTTCTTGGTTTTATCACTTGGGCCTCCACATTTCCCGCATCATAATGCTCCCCCCAAATTCCAAAAAATGTTTTCACCCGAAGAAATCATATTCTCACCTAACGTAGCATTCGATGATTCAAAATCAGAAGCATTCACCCGAAAAGAAGCGGCAGGCTATTATGCCCATATTGTGGCCTTGGACCAATGTGTAGGCGACATCGCAGAAACACTAAAGGCTAAAGGGTTAGAAGAAAATACTATTCTCGTTTTTGCCTCTGATCACGGAGAAATGTTAGGATCTCATGACAAAAAGCCATTTACGAAACAAATCTTCTGGGATGAATCCTGTCGCGTACCTTATCTGTTGCGCTACCCTCCATTTACTTCTGAATACCAGAACCGGAAAGTGATGACCCCATTGGGCACAGTTGATATCATGCCGACATTACTGGGATTATGTGAGTTGGAAATTCCCGATACAGTCGAAGGTTGTGATTTGTCAATCTGCGTTCGCAATCCAGTTGAACTAGAAGATCATGTCGCACTTTATATGAGCGTATCGCCGTTTAGTGAAAGAAATTATCTGGATGCTGCTTATCGTGCGATTCGAACCAACCGCTATACTTTCGTTCGAACAAGTGATACTGAGTACTATCTCTTCGATGATGTAGAAGATCCCTATCAATTAAATAATTTGTTTGGCACTCCTGAGTTTACAGGCGTTCAGAAGGATTTAGAGCAAGAGTTGTCGAAACAATTGGAAAAGATTGGTGATCCTTTCAAGAAGAAGGAATATTATCTGGAAAAGTGGGAATATGAAGTTGGTGATTTTGGGGACGTACCTTATTCGAGATAAATTCAATAACAATTCTGTTCGGATTTAACCTTTATTTACGCTCGTTTAAGTAAGGTTTTATACTTTCCCTCCGATAAATTTTTATAATGTAGCCGAACCCATTACACTACGCATATTCTGTTTGCAGAAAAGATTAAGAATCTGCGTTATAAGATATATTTCCTTTGGCATGTTGATAGTTAACAGTCATCACATTCTATTTTAATTAAGTGTAATTTACAGATACTTTCGAGAAAAAGGTCTGTCTTTTGTTAGTAATCAGTTAAAAGAAGATACTGCGAAGCTAAATAGCCAACTCGAGCAAATTCTACTGATCAGATTTCAGTTTGCCTGCATAACAGAGTTGGTCCCATTGAGTTGCTTGAAATATCGGTTGTTGGCCTTCAATAACCGACAACGCATCTTGACAGGCATGTGTGAAACAGCGTCGATGACAAAAGTCAGTTCCACCTGCAATATGGGGTGTCACCAGTACGTTCGGGTGCCGCCGAAACCAAGCGTCTTTAGGAGGAGGCTCAGGGTCAAAAACATCAATAGCCGCAGCCAATTCATTAGCCCTAATCCTCTCCCATAATGGCTTCTGCTCAACTACTGCCATGCGTGTAACTAGAACAAACAACGAGCCCTTTGGTAACGATGAAATAACCTCTCGATTGATAATTTCTAGAGTAGTTGATACCGGAGGGAGACCTACGACAAATATTTCTGAATTTGCTGCTAATTCAATCAAAGATTCAGAACGCTGAATATTGTGATTATCGAATACGTGATCAGCTACAAAGGGATCGTAACTATGAATAGTGCACTGAAAAGGTTCAATTAATTCAGCATAACGCCGATTGATACTACCAAATCCTGCTAAACCGACTCGGCGACCAGTTAAATCACCGTAGATGAAGTTTGGGTGATTCCAAGTTACATCACCTCTCCAATTACCGTTTTGTGTCGAATTTAGTGACTCAGGAATGTGGCGAATTAGATTTAGTGTCATTGCTAACGCGAATTCGGACACCGAAGGTGTCATTCCACGCGATGTATCAACTACAGTAATACCTATTGAATTGAGTACATCAATATCGATCCAGTTCGCAAACCTATTATCAAAGGTTCCGGAAAAAACTTGCAAATTTTTAGCGGACTCCCAGTGGTGAGGATCAATCGAGGGTCGATACCACGGCCCGATAATCGCACCATGGGCTGTTTCTAAAGCCTTGTAAAATCTATCTAGAGCCGTTGCTTCTTCTCCTTTGGAGACAACAATCTGTTCTATAGTCCCCTTACTACTCAGTAGATCGCACCCAACACTATGATAGTTTCTGACAATATCCGGCTGTTCTCTAAGTAACGTTACAAAATTCATAGATGTACCTCTCTTGAAACCTGTTAATAGGTAATATCTGTAGAACGGATTGGAATTTGTTTTTTCAAAATTGGATTTTTGACGATTTAGATTACTTTCTCAAAAACATAATGGAAATATTATTCGACCTGCTATCGTAGCAGTACAAGTGTGGGGCTGACTTCCCAATACTTTAACCCTTTACTCGACGCTCAGGTAATTTTCATCTGTTGCTTAGGTAAAATTAGATCTGTTTTGAAATTAATTGAATATTTGAATATGGCGTAAAGAAAAGTGAAAATTACTCTAGTTATTGATACTAACAACCGGTGGAATATTATTTTATCAGTCTATCAAGAATACAGATTTATATCATCAAGTCTTCACTGACGTCTTTTTTCTATTCTAGCCAACAGTCTTCAGTGAAGGCTTGTCGTTCAAACATTTTTTTTCGGGTCGGATTAGCTTTTTTCATCCATTCTACTGGTATCTCTTGTGTGTAACGATGTGGTGGACCAGCCTGTTTAAAAATATCAATCACGAATAGGCGGTAGGCCTGCGGCGAATTCCACGGTTTGGGTTCAACTCCATGATATGCTCTAGCGTTCAAGTAAACCATGCTACCGGCGGGTAATTCTAGCCGGTGTGCTTCTAACTTTCTACCCGCTTCTTGGTCACATTCGCCCGACAGTAGCCTATCCGGGGATACACCCAATGTCGGAGCTACCTTGTGACTACCTGGAATAACCATCAGGTTGCGATCCCCCTGCTTAAAACCATTGGGATAATACAGAATTTGGATATACCATTTGTCTCGTTCCGATAAGTTAATCGGATTTTCATGAAACCAATGGTGGTGGTCTTGATGGAAACCAAGTCGTTTGGCCCCACGGGGAGCAATATTCATAGCCGAGTGGCAAAAATGGTAATTTGGACCAATCGTGGAGTGTAATAAGGCTGTTACTAATGGTGCATCAATTAACCTATCGCCCCAGGGGCCTCTGTCATTCCAAGGCCTCACGAAGTAGCTCGAAGAATGTTTCGGAGATAAATTATCAGCTTCTGGATTTGATTTAGATAAGGATTTGAAGTAATCTTTCACTGCTTGCAATGATAAGATCTCTTCAGTTAGACCTTTCAATCCTTCATCTGTAAAAACTTCCGGTAGGATTAAGAAGCCATCCCGGTGGAAGGTCGAAACATCATCATCTGTTGGCTCGTCTAATCGAAATACTGGTTTCATTCTCTATCCTCTTCAGTTTCTATCTTATTCAGCCTTCGTTTATCTACCACACGGACAATGTCAATAACAATCTCTTATTTACGATTTTACTCTTGGAAAAATCTAGTCTCACAATGAACCTATTTTCCGTTTTCGTCAATTATTTCATTTTATAACTTACTGGATATAGTCGCTCGGAGCTCGAGAATTAGCCGATACTTCGTGACTTTTACTAGCATTCTTGATAATTTCTGGAACTGGTTCCGTCCACCAGCTAGGTGAGTGAGGGAATGAAAACACATCATGCCAAGCCAGTAACAGTGTACGTCGGTGTTTAGTTTGATTTGGCCAAGCCGCATGTATCAATCGTGCGTCTGCTATCAGCAAATCTCCAGCTTTCATCGGTACATCTACGGCATCTGGATAATCGGCAAAAGCCGGATGGGAAAGATCATCAATAGACTGAATTTCTGCACTATGAGCATCTGGAAGAATGTCATGTAGTAGATGACGTCTACGATGTGTCCCTGGAATAGCACGCAAGCAACCATTCTGACGGTTGGTATCAGTCAGGTAATAAGATAAGAACACACGTGTAGGCCAAGGGGTAGCAGCTTCTGGACTATTCCATTTCATAAAATCTTGATGCCAGTATAGTGGTGGTCCATAACCAGGTTTGGACAAGATTATCACCAAATCATCCGGATTCAGATTTTCCAACCCAATTAATTCACAAACTTCTTTCTGTAACGGTAAATCGATGATTTTTTCGGCAATTGAATCAGGGAAATGATTGGGTTTTCGTTCTTTACCGTTTTCACCCCATCTTCGTTCCGTATGTACAAAGATATCACTACCCTGATAGCGAATTTTTCGGTCGATAGCCACACGGTCAAGAATATTATCCGACCAGATGCGAAGTTGTTGGACTAAGGATTTAGGCATAACTGTGGGTACAGTAGTAAATCCAAATTCCACCAACTCATTTCTCTTTTCTAGAGCTTCTAGTTTATTTAATTTTTTCATTTTATCGTCTTTTGGCTAAAAAATTTTTGATTGTAAAATCAAAAATCAAACAAATTAGACCTTATAGTTGTTTAACACCAAGAAAATGCCTTCTTCATATTATCAAAATTAGCTATGCTGTCAAGAATTCAGCTAACCAGTGGCGGTTTCACCTATGCTAATCGGCTGTGTGTCCTCGTCTAATAACTCCTTGATCTGGTTTGTAAAATGAATCAGATGACACACTTAACTTTAGTCCAATTTCCTTGATGGCGGTATCGGAAACTTTTTCGAGGGGAGTATATTGCGGATGTGGAAATGCCTTGTAAGGGTTGTTACGGGCTGCATTGTAACAGCAAATCAGGTTCCATCGGTTTCGATTACTGGTATTAGCGTCTGAGCGATGTAGAACATTGCAGTGGAAAAACAAAGCTGATCCTGGGTCTAATTCACAGAAAACAATCTCCTGTCGATTGATCAGTTGTTCCACTCGTTCAGGGTCTGCGTAGTTTTGACCGGAATCAATATGGTGCTCAATTCGACCAGCATGATGAGATCCCTTGATCACCTGCATACATCCGTTGCTTTTATCAGCCCTATTGAGTGCAATCCAACAGCTGGCTAAATAAGGATATAGACATCCATTCTTATACCAGTACCCGTAATCCTGATGCCACTCCCAAGCCCCTCCAATGTCCGGTTTTTTATGTAGAAGCTTGGAGTGATAATGGTAGACTTCTCCTCCCAACATTGATTCCATTGCATCCACCAATCGATGTGAACGACTAACCATACCCCAGATATCGTTACCTGGATGATTCCAGACAGTGATCTGACTATTCCTTCCTGATCGGTCATCGACGTCTAGTATATGATCCTTCATCATTGGATCTGATTGGGCGGCATCTAATAATAGATTAGTCTCTTCTTGATCAAAAAGATCAGGGACTATTAAATAACCATCGTCCAGAAAGGACTGAATTTGCTCAGTTGAAAGTTGGTGATTATTCAATACGGCAACTCCTTAGTTCGTGGATATAGTTTGGTTTAAGGTTAGGAATGATCGTTAATATTGGAAAAATATTTCCGTTTTTAATTTGTTAATCCAAATCTTAGTTGTAGAGATGAAGGTTAACATTAAGGAGTTTTATCTCAACCGATAGCTGTTAAAAAATTCAATAGTCTTCAACTAGATTTTTGCATTCGATTACTCTGATTGAACTTCATACTATACTAAAAATAACTAATTATCCAAGAACCAATAATTAAGATTTACTGAAATAAAAAAGATGGAAAGATCAAAATGGATAGAAAAACCAAAAAAAGTACCAGCTAGATTAGATGGTACCTGTCCGTATGAACAAGTTGCCTTTGGCGAGACCTTCAGGGAGAATGCCTGATTACCTATATCACTTTAATCACTAAACTGATCTATCATCTAATCGGGTATGTTTTTGATAGTATTTCCTACTACCCCTTCTATTTCCAGATTATATTTCAATCCAACAGGACTTAATGAAAGTGGTCTATCTATATGTCACACCTCCCGAATTCTAGATTAAGTCTTATCTGCTAATTTAAATTACCCCTCACTTTTGTAACTAACTTAATTAGTGTTATAGGATGTAGTAGTCCAATCAGAAAATGGTGGTTCTAATTTTGAAAGTGAATTCTGTGGGTACCGTTGAAACCAATACGTGGCCAATCTCGGTCCCAATTCTCAGAATGATAAGGGATATAATGGCAGGCTAGTGCGTGCCTAGGACTACCCGGCTCCTTAACTTTAGCTCCACCATGTATCAGACGGCCATGGAATAGAACTACATCTCCTTGATTGGCTTGTAATTCTATCTCCTTTATGCCATTTTCCATAAAAACTTTCTCAACCGCTGGGAAATATCGATTTGCCTGTTGGTCTTCATAGGTTTCACCTGAGGAGTATTCCGTTGACACATCTCTTTTGGTGATGAGTCTCCCCCGATGAGATCCTGGTTGGACACATAATGGACCATTCTTATCAGTTACGTCAACCATGGCGATCCAAGCCGACATGCAGTCCGGTAGATAATATTGGTCTTGGTGACGTGGATGTTCAGATCCCTGATAGAAGTGCATCGTTTGAATGGCTTCCGCTTCATCTCCCATACAATCGGCTAATGGCTTGGCTAATCGTGGATGAATTAGAAAATTTAATGCCCATGGATCATATAAATGCTGATTGAAGGTCCGGAAACCATAAGTACTCTGTTGACCAAATTGTTCCAGATCTTTCTTTCCATTTTCTAAATCTTCCATGTGTCCGACAAAGTCTTGGCATTCAGTAGTACTGAATACTTGTCTTAAAATAATATACCCATTTTCTTGGTAGAAGTTTTTCTGGTCTTCTGTTAAACGGGCGTTTTGAGATTTATTAGTCATGCTGATACTCCTCTATTATTTCAAAAGATCATAAAAAACAAATAACCGTCTTGTGATGATTGACATTGCGGTTCTATTAGGTTGCTTCAATAGATTAGTTGCGTCTTGTAGTCGTTCTAAGTAGTTCATATGCACCGTTTTCATAATTTTTCCTCCGTAGCAATCTAGTTCGTCTAGATTTAGTCCAAGATGTAATATTAAATTATGCAAACTGATTTTCAACACGAAATAATGGCTGTACAATCTTGCCTAATTGTGTAAGCTAGTATCTGCAGGATTTTGAGAGCTACAAACGGATAATGACATAATCAATAATAAATTACTGTGTTTACGTCAATCATTAGAATTGATCATATTGAATAGGTCTACCTGAAGCATAATGTCCATCGCAGTTAATCCACATTATGTATTATAAGGCAATTAAAATTTAATAATACCGAAATATTCTATGATAAACCTACAACACCTGTTGGTGAGAAATAAATGAAAATTACAGATTTAAAATGTGCAGTTATCGGAAACAGTCCAGTAGTAAGAATTGTGACAGATGAGGGTATTGATGGGTTTGGACAAATCGAATCTTTCAAGACCTACCTGAAGCCCCATGTAATTTTTTATAAGGATTACATTATAGGTCAAGATCCAACAAACGTTGAGCGGGTCATGATGCAAATCCGTCGAATGGGGAGTTTCAAACCATGGGGGAGTGCCGTTAGTGCCATAGAGATGGCACTATGGGATCTTGCGGGCAAAGCAGCTAATCTACCTGTTTATAAACTACTAGGTGGCAAAGTCCGCGATCTAGTCAGAGTCTATAATGGTGGGATTCGCTTCCCGTCAAAGGGAGGTAAGCCCAAACACCATGCGGATAATATGGCATTGATGAAGTCTTCTCCGGAAGGGTTTACCATTATCAAACAGGGCGTTGCTTTTCATTCGCCTATGGCACAACAAACACCTAATTTTTATTACGGCGAATCCTTGCCTGAAGGGCACCGATTGAATCGGGGATTAATAACCGAGTCAGGAATGAAACACTTAATCGATTGTATCGAGGCGATGAAAGAAGTATTAGGTGATGAGGTTGGACTAGCACTTGATTGTGGCCCGGGATTTACCGTCCCCGATGCGATTCGGCTAGCGCAATCAGTCGAGCATTTGAATTTGATGTGGTTGGAAGATATGCTGACGGGAGATTACGTTCCATGGGTAGACCCCGATTCCTATAGGGAAGTAACTCGGTCAACATCAACTCCCATTCATACTGGTGAACAAATTTACTTGCGCCAGAATTTCAAAGATTTACTTGAAAGAAAAGCGGTTAACGTTATTGGTCCGGATCCTTGCGATGTTGGTGGTATCTCAGAGTTGAAATGGGTAGCCGAATATGCAGATTTGCACGGAATCTTGATGGCTCCCCATGGAATCGGTAATGGGTTGCTTGGTTTAGCAGCTCTAGTTCAGGTTTGTGCCACATTACCACAAAATTATATCGCATTCGAATATCCGATAGGCCAGCCAGAATGGTGGTATGATATCGTGGAAGGATTACCAAACCCAATTGTGAAAGACGGATTTATTGAAGTTTGGGATCGACCTGGTATGGGAATAAATTTGATTCCAGAATTAACCAAACCCTTTTTGAAGGAAGAAGATCAATCCTTCTTTGATTGATATGATGATGAGATGAAGCATTATTTCCTTCTATTCTCTATTATTTCTTATATTCCGATCTGTGAAAACATTTTCTACTATCTTTCTTGAAAGTGCTATTCTATTTACGAATTATCGAATTTAATTAGATGAACAAGGAAACTAATACGTGCCAACGACATTAGAACAGTATCTCTTCGATCTTAGAGGATATGTTTGTCTTCCTGAAGCTATCGACAGAAATCATCTGTCAGAACTTAATAACACACTAGACTCATATCTGGATCTAGAACCTGGACATTGGCGAGACTGGGTTTATCGCCATCCCGGACGGGGTGAAACTTATCATTTGCACAATATATTTGAAATGGGTACTCCTTTTGAAAGATTAATTGATCATCCTTCTTGGTTAACACATATCAATTGTTTCGTTGGCGGAGATGATGGGTTATTCATCGATGAGTCATTTGCTGATATCCGTGGCCATGGCCAATCCACTCGGATACACTCTGGAGCTAGTAAACGCCGAATTCGAACCCAGTTCCGGTATCATAACGGTCAGTTCCGCTGCGGACAGGTAAATATTCTGCTGGCTTTAAATGATGTGGGACCAGGGGACGGAGCAACGATGATCGTACCAGGCAGCCATAAATCTAACCTTCTCCACCCATCACTACAAGAGAAAGCGCCTTCTTTGGATGGAGTACCAGCAGCAGTGGAAGTCCAACTGAAAGCTGGCGACGCAGCCTGTTTTGTTGATTGCCTAGCGCATGGTTCAGCTCGTCGAGTTAATCAAGGCCAAAGACGAATACTGATCATCCGCTATGGCCCACATTGGGGGAACGATCGTTATGGTTTTCAGCCTTCTCCAGATCTAATTTCTAGATTAACGAGAGAAAGACGCCAGATAGTACAACCTCTGCCACCTCGTAGGCCACCTGCAGAATTCTAATTGATAGATATCTTAATTGAACTACTATGTTGGCGTAATCCCAATAAGCTTGTGGGTTTTATAATTGTTGAGGACTCACCGTAATAAATTCACCTTTGCAGATTTGTTTTTAACACTATTACTAACCAACTTTACTCTTTGGGTTGTTAATTTCATTCCCACCAGTTTCTGTGTTACCTTTACCCTGATCAAAAGAAGGATAAAATACTACAGTGTCCTCTTTTATGGCAGCGGCCATCTGGCGAACAGATCACGATCAATACCGCAGTTAGTATCTGATCGATCCTATGCCTGAATTCAAGCACTGCTTCAACTACAGTAAACTTTCGAACAAAATCCAAACTATGGTTTGACATCTTTGATGATAGGATATCGAAGTTTGCATCATTAACCTTTCTGGATTCGTTTTTCAGGATTTCTTAATGACTTTTAGTTTAATAGCCATTCTAGCAACCCGCTGGATAGATTATCTTGTAGTTCAACTACAATTCTTAGCTGTTGAGTAGTAACTGGATCAAAGGTGACGGAATTAAACCCATCTAACTGAAGGCCATATTTAGATGGGTTTTTAACTGGTTGCCATTGACCGCTGTTGTCCCACTCCAACCACCATGATTCTGGTGGACGGCATTCACCAAATCCAGTATCATCAAACCAATAAACCGAAGATTCTGAGATTTGAACCGGTTCGTTGAAAGTCAAACAAATCCACTCTTGGGTTCCTTTTTTATCCCACCAGGTAAACTTGGGATGAGTTTGATCAGCAGAGCTAGCTGGTAAAATACCGTCAATAGCTGCTGATAGTTGGCCAAAAACGTGAGAAGCTGATGGTCGGCCTTGACTGGCGATACTAGGCTGTAACTTAGGCTCGGTCAGAATCGTACTTTCTGGCAACCAAACTGCCATTTGGCCGGACTCTCGGTTATCCCAGGCGAAGTAGGGAATAGCAGTGATTTGGGTCTCCTGGTCAAGACTGACAGTTTTATATAGTTCCGTTCCCCAATCTGCGGATATACGACGGTTGGCCGGACCTTGGAGAACTACAACCCCATCTAACAGATTTGGCTCGAATTTGGCTTTCAATGGGCTATTTCTGGGTAAGGCTATATCTCGTACCGACCCATCGTTGTCAGTCGCCTCCAAACAGTAGACCAATGGTCCTCGGCGTAGCGCTAACTTTCCATTATTAGCTTTGGCTTGTGGGTTAGCAATGATTCGCTCTACTGACATATCAAAATTGACTTCAACCACATCTCCAGCCCGCCAAGCTCTGGTAATTTCCAAGTAACCGTTTGAGTTAGACGTGATCTGAAGTATTTGTCCGTTGAGCTTTAGACCGACCTGTTTAGCCCAGTTAGGTTGTCGGAGACAAAGCTGAAAATCATTAGTTTTGTCCGGCTCTAGGGTTAATTTTGTCCATCCTTGCCACGGATAATTGCTCTCTTGATGGATGTTAACCATTTGTTCACCCATAGAGACAGTAGCCTGATTACTAGCATAAAGATTGACCCACAAACTACTGGCAGTGCTAGCATAAAAATAACCACCTACCTGTGGAATAAACCGAACTACGTTAGTTGGACAACAAGCGCAACCGAACCAAGGTTGCCGGTGATGTTGACCGTGACTGGATAGAGGATTCGTATAAAAGAAGTTATCACCGTCCAGCGAAACACCCGACAATAGACCGTTGTAAAGGGATTGTTCCAAAACATCAATGTATTCTGACCGTCCGTGTAAGAGGAACATACGATGGCTCCACAAAACCATTCCAATAGCAGCACAGGTTTCGGCGTAAGCGGTTTCGTTCGGTAGATCGTAAGGGACAGTGAAACCTTCGTTGTGGCCAGAGGGGCCAATTCCACCGGTAATGTACATCTTGCGTAATGTTACATCTTTCCAGATCCGATCCATGCAAGCAAACAAGTCTTCGTCCCCAGTATAACGTGCAACATCTGCTACTCCAGCATAAAGATACATAGCCCGTACGGCATGCCCCACAATCTCACTTTGCTGACGAACAGGTACATGGTCCTGAGAATAGTCAGATCCAGATTGACCTCGCTGATCGATAAAGAAGGCAGCCAAATCCAAATACCGCTTTTCGTCCGTTACTTCGTACAGCTTAACCAAAGCCAATTCAATTTCTTGGTGGCCGGGAGTACCAGACTTTCCACCTGGACCAAAAACGCTATCAATATAGTCAGCGAACTTGGTAGCAATATCAAGCAGAGAACTCTTACCAGTCGAACGGTAATGTGCTACAGCTGCCTCGAACAGGTGGCCAGCACAATAAAGCTCATGCATAACCGGTAAATCAGTCCAGCGTTTATCCGGTTCAACTAAAGTGTAGTATGTATTCAGATATCCATCAGCTTGTTGTGCGGCTGCAAATTTGGCGATCCATTGATCGAGCTGTGTTTCGATAGCTGGGTCTCGATTGGAGGCCAAAATGTGAGCGGCACCTTCTACCACTTTGTAGACATCAGAATCGTTGAAGAAGATACCATCGAAATCCCCTGTGTTTAATCCACCTGCAACCTCAAAGTTACGGATTCTGTTAGTTTCCTCACACTGTCGAAAGCATTGGGCTAAGGTCTTGGTTCTGTTTATTTCGATTTTTGAAGTCCAAAATTGGTCTGTAAATTGAACTTGTGTAACAGGAACAGCCTGTAAGGTATGTTTTGAAGTTATAGTTTCCATCATTAATGTTGTGCCTAATGTTTAAATTAAATGTCTCATTCATCGTCGAAGAGATTATGATTCTCAATATTCTGCTTCATGGTCCAAGAAATTGATTCATGTTCTTCCCTCTGTAGCGAAAGGTCTATGATTTTTCATCAAACAGGTCAGGATAACGATTGTTTTTACCTCTTTATGGACTTTAGTTCATCAGCGTTCAATATGTAGGGATATAATTCTGATAGTAATTCTTACGGTTGACAGTTACACGATTAAGAGTATTATCTAACTAATCATCATTTGATAAGCTCAGGGAATTGAATCTACCCCCACATATCTCACCAACATTCTTTCATAACCGCAGACTTCCTTGTCGTTGACATAAACCGTAATCGATTTGCCTTTGGCAGTGACAGCATAATCAACCCATTTATCAAGGGGAATCTCCACTTTTGTGTCGACTACGATTTTCCATCCCGGCACTTCAAAAACA